>Ga0256405_10008540_pt1 | contig 14601 bp, 11 predicted proteins | sample RumenRJG_02DNA_FD_189096 | JGI IMG/M metagenome (GOLD analysis project Ga0256405, IMG submission 189096) | Bovine rumen microbial communities from Lethbridge, Alberta, Canada - RJG_02 | ecosystem: Host-associated > Mammals > Digestive system > Stomach > Rumen | place: Canada: Alberta...
CTGGCCATCTACTTTTCCAAAAGCGTCCTTATATTCAGGAAAGTAGATTTTCATATCTCTATGAAGCCTGTTGATGCACCTTATTCTGTCTTCTGCCAACTGGTCTCTTAACATGGAAAGACTGCGAAGGTCCGAATAGAGCCCCTCTGGGAAGTATGGCATTCCATAGTTGCCGTCCTTTACTAGGTTTGCTATAGTTTTAGGATCCTTCATGTCGTCTTTCAATTGACTGTTATCTTCGATCTCTTTTGACTGTTTAACAGCATAAGGATTGACTTGAACAACACTTATTCCATTGGATATCATCCAGGTTGCAAGGCAGAACCAGTAATGTCCTGTCGGTTCAAGGCCAAGCACAATCTGATTCTTGTTATTCGCAGCCGCTAGCTTTACTGCCCAGTCCTTAAAGTTCTGAAATCCTTCCATTGAGTTGCTAAATGGAAACGCGGTCTTACAGAGTTCTTTGCCCCTGGTATCAATAGCTCTCGTATAATGTGTTTCACTGCCTATATCGCATCCAACAATAAGCATGTCATCGGTTATGAAAGAAAGCTTTTTGTTCTTATCGAACTTACCATTGGTTTCTAACTCACGCCAAGTTGAAGCCTTAAGGCTACTCATGATGGCTTCAGCTTTACTAATAATTTCCTGCTGTTCAAAAATGTTAACTTCTACTTGCTTTTTGCTCTTTCTTGGTTTATTATTCATTTTAGGTACCTCTTGTATCATTAAATTTATACCAACGTGTGAGGTCAGTATAAATCTAGTGTACTTGAGGTATCTTTTTATGTCAACTTATCGGGCCTATTTATATTATACAGGAAGCTTTCATCAGAAATTAATACTCGTTCAGATTAATTTTTTCATCAAACATTCTTAGGTATTCTTCGTCAACATTATGTGTAACCATAATTATAGTCAAATCTTTCCGCAACACCCTTTCTGTAACATACATTTCATTCTCTTTATCAATAGCTGAAAACGGTTCGTCGAGCAACAAAACTTCTTTGCCAGAACACAATGCTCTTAAAATACTCACTAACTGCTGTTCACCGCCGCTCAATTTACTGCAATCTTTTGCATTTATAATATCATTGTACTTTGAAGGAGGAATTATGTCAAATACATCCTTATTAACCTGATAGCTACCATACATTGATATATTGTTTATAAGATCATCTTTATAAATATGATCATCCTGACTGACAGTGAATATATTATCGTTCAAGGCCCTGCGACTTGGAAGCTGCCCGTTTGTTTTAATTTTTCCTTGCTTCGGTACTATTATACCTGCTATAATTTTTAACAGTGTACTCTTTCCAATTCCGCTATCACCTATTATAATGTATTTCTTGTCTTTAACAAAGTTATACGAAAATTCTTTTAATATAGTTTTATCGTAGTCAACAGTTATGTTTTGCAATTCAATATCGCCAACATTAACAATTTCGGATTGACTCTCAGGTTCATTCTCGCTGGAACTTTCATCCAGTACAACAGAGTTTGCAGTTTTACTAACCGATTTAGCGCCGCTGACGGCGTCCATTATAGTCCTTATTGGAAACATAAAATCCTGAATGTACGCAATTGTTGCAGTTGCTATACCAACAGTTATGCTTTTTTTCATAAGCATGACAGCAATTGTAGCAAAAGCCGCAGCATTTATTAGATACATAAAGCTGCCATTCAGGATATTTACCATTGTTTTGTAACAACCGAAATGAAATCTACTGTCTTCCATTTCATTTAATGAATCCTCATGTTCACGTAGAATATGTCCTGAAGTTCTCGTATCTATAAGATTATACCCACCTAACAAGTCTAAGACCTTATCAGTATACAAGCCTGTCTTTTCCAATAGTGTTTGTTTTTTAGTGGCAAATTTCCCGCCAGTGAATTTGGGCAGAAAAAGTCCCATTACCGCTACAGAATAAATGATTATTGCTAATATTGAATTAAGCATAAAAATGTAAATTGCGTATACAATTACTCCGGTAACTGCTTCTGCTATTTCCATGATAAATTCAACATATTCATCGCATGCCGCAATATCATTTATGAGCACCGAGTTATATTCTCCAATGCTTTTCTTATAAAAGTCATCCGGATTCTTCTCAATTATCTGGCTAAAATATTCGCTTCTAAGCAATGAAAGGAGTTTTCTTGTTAATTTCCAGGCTCCTTTCTGCGAAATATATTCAGCCACTGTACTAATAACAATCAGTGCAACGAACATGATTACATATATTAGAACATCATATATTCCATTCTCATATGAACTATCAATCATTATCTTTATGACGTACGGTAAACCAGCTATAGCTGCCATATATATAAAATTAAATATAAGTCTTATTGTTATTTCTAGCTTACATTGATTTAATACTCTACGCATATTACCATCTTTCTGCCTTAAAAATTTTAAATTAAATACAAACCATCATGTTACAAGTCTATTATATTAGTTGCACAATTATTTTTCACCCCCCAAATTTGGAATATTACTGCTATGAAATTATTCCAAATTCGTATCACCAGAGCAAGTTTTCTGTTATATTATAATGTCTTATTTTAGCGTACTTTTCGGAATGGAACGTTATGTCAATATTTACTATAATGGAATCAACTTATTCCATATCCGTTAATACATCTGTCATAGTATCCCTCGCTGAATAAGCAAAAGACGCGGATAATTCCGCGCCTCTTGTTCAATGCTAATACAATATTTTTATGCCACTTTAATTTTAAATGCTTCGATAAGCTTTGAAAGCTCAGCGGACTGGTCGGTTAATTCCTGCGACACAGCGCTCGACTCCTCGGCGGTAGCGGAGTTGTTCTGAACTACATTTGATATCTGCTCTATGCCCTTCTCGATTTCTTCCATATGGGCTACCTGCTCGTTCGCAAGATCTCCCGACTTCTTCATGACGTCAGCTACATTATTTACAGATTCCTGCATATCGGTAAGGGCCGCTGTGGTCTCGCCTACAACCTTATTACCATTATCAATCTCAGCAAGCGTATCATTTATTAGCTGATGCGTGCTCTTAGCCGCGTCAGTACTCTGGTTAGCCAGCTGACTTATCTCATCGGCCACTACCGCAAAGCCTCTGCCGGCTTCACCTGCGCGGGCAGCCTCGATAGAAGCGTTAAGGGCAAGAAGGGAAGTCTGTCTTGCGATAGCTTCAATATTATTGGTAATCTGCTCTATCTTCTTGCTAGCCTCGGTAATTCTTGTCATAGCCTCGGTCACTTCGTTCATCTTGTCAGCCGACTGGGCAGCCTTGTCCTTTACCTCGCCTGACATTTCCACGGATTGCTCGGAAGAATCAGCCATCTGCCTTGTCTGCTCTGTTACCGTATTGATGGAAGCTGTGAGTTCCTCAACCGCTGCTGCCTGATCCTGACTGCCGCTCGCAAGATCATTCGCGCCTTTGCTCATATTTGAAGCACCTTCGGCGACCGCCTCAGAGCTCTGCTGGACATTTCCAAGTGTCTCTGAAAGATTATCGGCTATTCTGTCAAATGATTCTCTTATCGTTACATAGTCGCCTATATAGAGCTCCGGCCTGTCGGTACCGTGCGAAAAATCGCGATTTGAAAATCTCTCAAGTGTCTCTATTACATCCTTAACGATATCCGAAATCATGGAGGTAGACTTCGAAAGGTCGCCGGCGAGACGGCCAAGCTCATCATTTTCATGATAGTCAATATTAATATTGAGACTTCCTGCTGCCATATCATCCGATCCCTTCATGATTGCGGAAACCGGTTTCATGATAGCTGTCGCAAGGTCGTTTCTGCTCTTTCTCATTACTCTAAGTGTCAGCGCAATCAATACAACCGCAGCAAGCGCAAGCGCTATGCAGACCGCTGTGCTTACCTTGTAGTTCATTAACCAGTAAGAGTCAAGGTCATCACCTATATCCTTGAGATCATCATCCACTGCCTCAATAGAAGGATACAACGTGTCATTAAAGAAACTTAATGACTCGGAATATTTATCGTTAACGTCGGTAGACGCAAACGCGGCATTTACAACTGCCTTAGAATACTCATCAAGTTTAGTTTCAAGAGTTTCACCGTTTGCGACAACAGTATCTATATCAGATGACAGCTGAGAGAGCTTGGTCTTATCGGTGTAAACCTTGCCAAGCTTCTTGAGCTCACTCTGGAGAGACTCAATATTGTCTTCAGTCTCAGCGAGATGCTCGTCGCGTTCATCCTTGCCGTCAGCCGAAAGAACCCAGAGATAGTTCTTCGAAAGCTTCTGAACGTTCATTCTAAGCTTCTGCGCTTCATGATCTGCCTCATAAGCCTTGTTATAAAGGTTGCTTGATTCTGAAATGGAAAGCACAAGTGCCACAATAAGGAGTATAACCGTAATTATACAGTACTTCCCTATTTTCTTAAAAATAGCCTGAATCTTGCCAGCCAGGCCGTTTGGCGAAAGCTTTGGCATCTCTGCCGTATTTTCCTTCTTTGAAGACATACTTATACAACCTCCTTAAAATGTATTGTATTCGTGGTTTTCGCCACACGCATTCACTTATCATGTATTATACTATTGTAATAGCAAATATTCAAGGTAAAAAAGCAAAGATTTTGACAGAATATTATACAAAAAGCAGAAAGAGTTCACATTTCTGTGAACTCCTTCTTCTCATGCATCCTTCATCTCTTTTACGTAGTCATAAATGTATGGTCCCGCCTCGTTTCCGTACTTTTCAACAAGCTTCACGATAGCTGAACCTACTATGGCTCCGTCAGCGATCTCATACATCCTATGGGCCTGTTCAGGGCTGTGGATGCCGAAGCCGACTGCAACGGGCGTATCGGTAACTTCACGAATGCTTTTTATTATAGAAGTAAGATCTGTCTTTATCTCATTCCTTACGCCTGTAACACCCATAGACGATACAAGATAAATAAAGCCCTTAGCGTCAGCGGCTATCTTTTTTATCCTGTCTTCACTGGTAGGAGCAATCATAGAAATTACATCAACTCCATGGGAGGCCGCGATTTCCGTACATTCACCCTTTTCCTCATAAGGAAGGTCAGGAATAATTATACCGCTTATTCCAACCGTCTCACATTTTGAAAAGAATTTCTCATATCCGTAGTGATAAACAGGATTTAAATAGGTCATAAATACTAGTGGCATCTCGGTCTTTGTGCGGAGATCTTTAACCATATCGAAGACGCCGTCAGTGGTCGTCCCATTTTCAAGGCTCCTTAAATCCGCCTCCTGAATAACCACTCCCTCGGCGATAGGATCGGAAAAAGGAATACCAATCTCAACCAGGTCAGCTCCGGCCTTCTCCATTTCAAGAATAAATTTTTCTGTGTTATCAAGGCCGGCGTCACCGGCAGTAATAAAAGGGATAAAAGCCTTCCCATTTTTAAATGCGTCGCTTACTTTTTTAATCATGGATATCCACCCCCCTGTATCTCGCAATCGCGGCTACATCCTTGTCACCACGGCCCGAAAGATTAATTATTATTATATCATCCTTTTCCATGGTCGGCGCTATCTTTAAGGCATGGGCTACTGCGTGAGCGCTCTCGATAGCGCAGATAATTCCTTCGGTTTTAGCGAGGTATTCAAAGGCATTTACCGCCTCATCATCTGTTACGGGAACGTATTCGGCCCTGCCAGTCTCATGCAAATACGCGTGCTCAGGCCCGATTCCCGGATAATCTAGCCCAGCTGAAATGGAATAAACAGGCGCTATCTGACCATATTCATTCTGACAGAAGAGAGATTTCATTCCGTGAAATACTCCCATGGAGCCGGTAGAAATCGTTGCTGCCGTAAGCCCTGTATCTACTCCTCGCCCCGCAGCCTCGCAACCGATTAATCTTACGTCTTTATCATTAATAAAATTATAAAATGCCCCGATAGCGTTGCTGCCACCGCCAACACAGGCGATTACAGCAGTCGGAAGCTTCCCCTCAGCCTCAAGAATCTGCTCTCTTGCTTCCTTAGAAATTACCGACTGAAAATCACGTACAATAGTCGGAAACGGATGTGGACCCATGCATGAACCCAATACATAGTGAGTATCGTCAACACGGTTAGCCCACTCACGCATGGTCTCATTTACTGCGTCCTTTAGTACCTGAGACCCGCTCTCAACCGCGTGAACCTTGGCTCCCAAGAGTTCCATCCTGTAGACATTAAGAGCCTGGCGCTCACAATCCTTCTTACCCATAAAGACCTCGCACTCAAGGCCCATTAGGGCGGCTACGGTCGCTGTAGCGACACCATGCTGGCCCGCTCCGGTTTCCGCAATTACTCTTGTTTTCCCCATTTTCTTAGCGAGAAGACATTGGCCTAATACGTTATTTATTTTGTGAGCTCCCGTATGATTTAAATCTTCTCTTTTTAAATAAATTTTCGCGCCACCCAGGTCCTCTTCCATTTTTTTTGCATGGTATAATAGCGAAGGGCGGTTAGCGTAATTTTTAAATAAATCATCAAGTTCCGCTACAAAATCAGGATCGTCCTTGTAGTGGTTGTAAGCCTTTTCAAGCTTGATCAATTCGTTCATAAGAGTCTCCGGCACGTACTGACCGCCGAATTCGCCAAATCTTCCGTTACTCATATTTCACTCCTTACTGCGTTAATTATCTCTTTTACTTTACTTTCATCCTTATAGCCGTCCGTCTCGACAGAGCTTGATACGTCGACGGCATAGGGCTTATATTTCTTTATTACCTTGCTGACGTTTGAAATATTAATTCCCCCCGCCATAAAAAATGGTCTTATATTATTAATTAATCCCCAGTCGAATGTCTCTCCGGTGCCTCCCTTTCCGTTATCAAGAAGAATAAGGTCAGCGCTGCTTTCATTTGCCTTTTTAATATCATTTTCGTCTTTAATTGAAAATGCCTTGATGACTTTTATTTTATCCGGTAATTTTTCTATTAATTCTCTTATATAAGCCTCACTCTCATCTCCGTGAAGCTGTATATATTCGAACAAGCTAAGTCTTACGCCTTCTAAGATATGGTCTATCTCAGCATTTACGAATACACCGACCGGAATTATTTCTTCTGATAAATACGGTCTTAATTTCCCTATATCATCGTACGAAATAAATCTTTTTCTCATCGGGTCACATATAAATCCGACGAAGTCCGGCTTGTATTTATTTACGATTTCTATATCTTCCTTCCGCCTGAGTCCGCATATTTTTATTTTGCTCATAGGCAGAGACTCCGTAGCTCCGCGAGTTTTGCTTTTTTATCCGGAGCTCTCATAAGTGTCTCCCCGACCAGAACGGCATTTACTCCCATGTCATATAATTTCTTCACATCCTCCGCGGTTTTTATCCCGCTTTCAGATACAAATATTATATCATCAGGGACGAGAGAACGAAGCCTTCCGGCATTTCCGGTGTCTACGGAAAAATCTTTTAAATTCCGGTTATTCACCCCTATAATTTTCGCTCCGGCGGCTTCGGCCCTCTTTATTTCCTCCTCGTCATGGGCTTCAACGAGGGCTGAGAGGCCGAGGTCTTCAGCTATTTCGCCGTATTCCTTAAGCTGCTCATCCGAAAGAATAGCGCATATAAGGAGCACCGCTGAAGCGCCCAGGAGCTTTGCCTCATATATCTGATATTCAGATACAGTAAAATCCTTTCTGAGGAGTGGAGTCGAAACCTCATTTGCTATTTCCCGAAGATACTTTTCGCTCCCGAGAAAATATTCAGGCTCGGTCAGGACCGATATTGCGGAGGCTCCTGCGCTTTCATAATCCTTAGCGATATCAAGGTAAGGAAAATCCTCCGCTATAATTCCCTTTGATGGGGAGGCCTTTTTCACTTCGCATATAAAATTCATGCCGGGCCTTGAAAGGTTTTTATAGAATTTATTTTCCTCAAGCCTTGGCGTACTTATAGCTCTCCTCTTGATTTCTTCAAGCGGAAGTTCGCTTTCGGCTGCCTGTACTCTTAGAACTGCCTTATCCCTCAGCGTATCAAGTATCATAACTACTCCTGTAAATACTCAGACTCAGTTAAATTTCAAGGTTTGTGAGCCTTACAAATTCATCAAGCTGCTTCGTTGCCTTACCGCTGTCTATCATTTCAGCAGCCTTCTCAATTCCGTCTTTTATACTTATTCCTTCTACTATATGGAAGGCCGCAGCCGAATTAAGAAGGACTGCGTCTCTCTTAGGCCCCTTTTCACCCGCAAGTATTTTCCTTGCGATCTCAGCGTTTTCAGCAGGAGTTCCACCAATTATATCTTCCTTTTTGGCCCTTGTGAGTCCAAAATCCTCGGGGCTGATTACATAATCGTTAAATGCTCCGTCATTTATCTCGCAAACTGTAGTTGCCGAGCTTATTGATATTTCATCGAGGCAGTCCTGACCATATACTACCATACCCTTCTTTACTCCAAGCTTTGAAAGGACTCTCGCAAGCGGTCTAACAAGGCTTTCGTCATATACACCGAGAAGCTGGTAGGTAGCGCCCGCAGGGTTTGTAAGTGGTCCCAAAATATTAAAAATAGTCGGCATAGGAAGTTCTTTTCTTACAGGAGCGACGTATTTCATCGATAGGTGATAATTCTGGGCAAAAAGGAAACAGAAATTTATCTGATCTAATATTGCTTTAGACCTCGCGGGACTAATCGCAAGCTTCGCGCCAAGGGCCTCAAGACAGTCGGCCGTGCCGCATTTACTTGTGGCAGCCCTGTTACCGTGCTTCGCGACCTTAATTCCCGCTGACGAAACTATAATGGCGCTTACGGTTGAAATGTTAAAGGTTCCCGCCTTATCGCCGCCTGTTCCGACTATTTCAAGCACAGGCGCGTCATTTAAGAATTTCTCGCAATGATTTCTCATGCCCCTCGCGCAAGCTGTAATTTCATCTACTGTCGCGCCTTTTTCTGCTAATGCGGTTAGAAACGCGCTCATCTGGATATCGCTGGTCTTTCCACCCATTATCTCATCCATAGCGCCTTCAGCAAGTTCTTCGCTGAGATCTTCTCTTGCGACTAATTTAATTATTGCTTCCTTTATCATTTTCATACCCTCCTGAAATACTAATATATATTTTTATATCAATATGTTACAAAGTTTCTAAGAATTTCTTTCCCGTGCTCTGTCATTATTGATTCCGGATGGAACTGGAGTCCGAAAATAGGATAATCCTTATGCTCCACCGCCATAACCTCGCCGTCATCTGTCCTTGCGGTTATTTTTAGAGAATCAGGCATTTCGTCAAGGTCGGCTGCAAGCGAATGGTATCTGGCAGCCTTTATTTTCCCGGGAATTCCCTTAAACATTACGCTCTCATTATCAAGGCTTATTATTGACTGCTTACCGTGCATCAGTTTTTTAGCGTAGGTTATTTTCCCTTTAAACGCTTCGCAAATAGCCTGATGGCCGAGACAGATACCAAGAAGCGGAATTCTCTTCCCTAATTTCAAAATCACTTCCTCGCAAACGCCCGCGTCACACGGCCTTCCGGGGCCGGGCGATACAATGATTTTTGAGGGATTGAGGTTTGCTATTTCATCTACCGTAAGCTCATCATTTCTAATAACCTTAATGTCCGGATTAAGCTCTCCTATATACTGGTAGAGGTTATAGGAGAAGCTGTCGTAATTATCAATCAGTAATATCATAAGCGCTCCTAACAAAAAAGTCCCTGACAGACCTGAGCCCAATATGCTCCAAGCCTGCCAGGGGCAGAATAAACTTATTCCACGGTGCCACCCTGACTGACGCAATAAAATCGCGCCATCTCTGCGAGATACCATCATATCTCCGGCAACTGACGTATGCCCTCACGTCGTGTGATACTAAGCGTAAATAATATGCGCCTTTCCCCACGCCCTCAGCGGTCCATTTACGAACCGGCTCTCTGCCCCACTCTCACCTTAAGGGACTCTCTGTAAGCGCCTCTGATCGTTTTATCTCCGCATCAACGGTTTGTGTCTTTATTAAATTGTCCTTACTTTACCACACATGAGTGCGTTATGTCAAGTGGTTTTGCTATAACGGATAGTTATAGTATCTATTCTGTAATGTTTTCTCTTTCAACCACTGTAATCTCATATTTTGTAGAATTCTACACTTTTTCATACCAGATTTATCACTTTATGGACATTCTGGCAACATAATTTGTAGAATTCTACACTTTTTGAGATTACGAACTGAGTTTCCTCACTTTCGCATTCACTAACACAATGGTCTTTGGCTATTCTTCTCGTCATCTCAAACTTCTCCGAACCAGGGTTCATAGATAGCTGCGCAATTACCCCGTGTCTGGCTCACGCGTAGCGGGTGCCTGACTCGGAATAACATCTTCACATCTACCGGTGAACAGCAACGTAATCACAACCTTTGCGCCTTCTCAAACTTATCCGAACCAGAGTTCAGATATATACCAATTTATTGCCTACCACATATCATTATCATTTCACAGCTACTGTGTGATAGTAAAATTCTTCAACTGTACTCCCAAAATTCGAGCATCATCGCTTTCGTTATTATCAGCTGGAGAACTCGCTTTAGGTATTTCAACTTTTATATCAATGTTTTTCCTATGTCCGGGATTAGCAAAATTAAAATCAATTGCCTTATCATCGTCCGTAACATCGCCTTCAAATACTAAATTATCATTAACAATAATTTTTACCGACTGTTTTCCATGATATACTCCGGCAATATTAAATCGACCATGAAGCTGATTTCCTGCTTTATTCAAGGATTCATCATCCAAATACATACTCATCTCCATTTCCGTGCCATCAGTCCATCGGTATCCCTCTTCTGCACTGCCAATTCCTGAGTATACGTATTTATTGCAATCATCTGTATAAAACATAATTTCGTCACCCAAATGATAGGAATGGTTTTTGATATTATCTGCCGCAGTTACGAATGCATTGAAATTATCTTCCCTTTCAGCTGCCTCGCATAACACTATATCAGGCTGATAGGTCTCTACTAAGCGGTAAATATCGGGCACAACCGGCTTAAAAAGCAAGTCAGTCTCATGAAAGCTTTCCGCAAAATCATCCATCAGGAAAGATCCTATATAACTATCTCCAAGAATCAACACACGGGTGTCATTATTTACGCTGTCGTTCGAATAAGCTTGGTTTCTACTATCAGAATCTTTATCAAGTACAAGATTGGAATCATAACGATACGCTTTTGGGTTTTTTATTATGAAAGCCTCCTGCATCTCATTTAAATGAATTCCACCTGATATTGTGGAGCCCATCTCCTTTGGAGTAAGGTCATAGTCTGACTCCTGCAATCTTTTATACATTCCTTTATTACGCTTATTAATCGCATCCATCACAGCACAATACCCTATATACGAGCCTCGCAATGACCAATGTGTAGGATCACCATAAGTGCAATAAGTCATATGCGACTTCTTCTGGTTAATAAGCTCATTTTTGGGATTAATTATATCCACATCCGTTTTCATCTCCAGATTGTCAACGACCTGTTCGGTCATAGAAATATCTGATATCTGATTAAGCGTATTAGGAAACTGTTCCGGGTAAATGCTGTCTTTATCCCAACACTGGAGATAATAAAACTGAATACCTCGGCTTTCTACAAAGTCCTTTACATGCTGCATGCCATCACAAATATTCTCAATTTCATCAGAGTTTTTTAAATTATTCCTTATATGATCATTTATTTCATTTTCACCGATATAATTAAGTGCCATCTTGGGGCCAAAAACTAAATTGCTTTTTTCTGCAGGCTGACGAAAAACGTAATACTTAATTCTGGCATTCATGTTCACAAAGAAATCTCGGAATCCAATATTGTCATTAATCCAATTTTCATAATCTTTGTTAAAGTTCTTATTAAGCGCACCGTTTTCATCAAACAATTTAGCCTGAGGCGAGAGTGTTCTATTTTCAGCAACAGACACCTTGCTTTCATTATAATTAGCAAAAATAAATGGCATTAAAATCATAGTCATAAATATTACAGTAAAACATATCGGTTCAGTTTTCTTTTTCATGTATCCACCTCAAAATTGAAAATATATAAATGGGTTATAAGACCCTATTACCATTTGTGAAATCGAATACAGGAACAATATAACAAGGCAAACATCACCTATTACCACACTTACGGAATGTTTAATATTACAAGTGGTCTTACAACAAATACTACGTGGCAAAGATGATGATAAAATTATCCCTGCGACCAAAATAAAAATATTCCATGGGGTAAGATACCAGCCAAGTCTATAATACGTGGTGCTACCAATGCCAACTCCAAACATAGTTTTTATGTACTGCCATGCTGAACGAACGCCATCTGCTCTGAACATTACCCACCCAATAATAATGACTAATAAAGTATAAATACGTGATAATACCATTTGCAATTTTTTATATTTTTTCAGTGCAGAAATATTATGCAACTTTATATACCGTTCGATCAAAATGAAAAAGCCGTTCCACCCCCCCACAGACCGTCCGAAAACGGCTTTATCAGCAGTCTCCATCATTTTCATGCCTGCCTCCTTTTTCCATTTAGTTACCAAATTTAGCAAAAAAATAAGCCTCAAAAAATGATTTTTTGACAGCTTAGTAAAATACTTAGTTTTTAGTTAGTAATGCGGTATCATCTTGATACCATTTCCATTACTTTTTTATAACCAAACACATTAAGAGATCTTTTTATATTGTATCCCGTGCATAAAAGCGCAAATTCACCTGTGACTTTTTTCATGCCTCTCAGCAGGAAGAAAGCCCCACCCATAGCTCTTTTAATTGTACCAAAAGGATGCTCTGAAAGACATTTCCTATTTTCCGTTTTATGTCGGTCAATAAGCAGGTGAAAGCTTACTATCTTCCTGTGCTCATAATGACCATGTCTTTCTTTACAAATCTCCGCATCACTCTTTTTTCCCTGCTCTTTAAGCCAAGGTCTGCATGGTTTCTCAAGCGTGTCTTTATTGAAATCTATTTCCTTCCACGCGCCACTGCCGGTTATGCACTTATTCCGATAAGGACATTTTTTACAGGCCAGCCTGTTGTAATACCTTATGTCTCCGTTTTTCTTTATTGATTTCTGGCGAAGTATATTTCCGGCAGGACAATAAATAAGGTTGCGCTCAGCATCTCTCTCGAAGTATCCCTCGGCAGCTCTCGCTAACATTTCTTCGTCAGTACGCTTTGGTTCATCCTCACTTGTATTGTCACGAACAAACTCCTTTTTGTCTTTCACTTTGACATCTTCTATGACATCTTTATATACATCAGGAACAATTCCCGCCTGTATGCACTTCTTTAATTCTTCCGGCTTCGTACTTTCAGGTTTTACATCATTGCTTTTTTTATATGCCGTTTCCAAGTCAAAACCATCGGAAGCATCGTCGTCCGGTATAACATTCGGTATTATTCCGTTCTCAAGGCAGGCCACCATGTCATCATTTTCTATATAGCCTTTATCAGCTGTCAGTTCCAATATTTTATCAGGGTTCTGGTCTTTCAAAGGCTTTGCGGTATTTAGGAGCTGACCATGATCTGTAGCACTGTTTGTCATCTCAAAATTAGTTATGAGATGAGTTTCCGAGTCAACCGCGGTCTGTGGATTAAAGCCTACTCCAAAACCATTTTTATTCTTCATAAGTCTCGAATCAGGATCTGTTAATGATTTCTGACTTTCTCCTGACTTTTCAAGCTCATCACGATAGCTCTCATAAAGCGCCTTACGTTCTTCTATAGACTTCAGCTTCTCATCCAGTTCTTCTTTCGTAAGCTTCTTTGGATCAATCAGTCCGCTTTCTTCAAGTTCTTCGTCATCAAGAATCTTATCCTGCTCAAGCAAGTCCTTTCCCTGATTAGCAAGTCTCTGAAGCCTGTCATCAAGCTTTGACATCGTGAAGTTACGGTCCTTTGAATTCGAGGCTTGTATCTTACTGCCATCAATAGAGACATAGCCTCTCGTTTCAACATCGCTCACCTTATCAACATACTCTCTGAATAGTTTTGTAAGCGATTCTATGTTATTTTTGCGAAAATCCGCTATGGTCCTGAAATCAGGCTCAAGTCCCTGCATAAGCCAGCTAAATACAATACTGTCTTTGCATGAATAAGCCAGCTTTCTTGAAGACCTTATTCCAACACTATATCCATAGAGAAATAGCTTGAACATCGATTTTGGGTCATACTGTGGACGTCCTGTCTTAGCGACTTCCTTTATATTATATCCAGAGATGTCCAGCTCATCTATGAATTTATCAATAACACGAGCTATGCTGTGATCATCTACTATATCATCGAAATCCAGCATCTGACTGCATCTGGTATACAAGTTTTTCTTGACATATGGCATAACTAATAACCTCGAAAATATAATTTAATGCTGCATTTATTATACCACATTTATACAGAAAAGTCAGTATTTTCAAGGCCTTTTTGATTATTTTATTCAGCTATAATGTCACTTATTTATTAGTTGTACAATCATATCAGCTAACGATTTACTAAAATTTTTCCTGGCTAATAGATGCCATGGATATATTTACAATTATTTACATCAGCCTTTTACTAAATCAGGGTTTTCGGACAGTCTCTCCCGAATTTGTCAAGGGGTAT
>Ga0256405_10008541_pt1 | contig 14600 bp, 20 predicted proteins | sample RumenRJG_02DNA_FD_189096 | JGI IMG/M metagenome (GOLD analysis project Ga0256405, IMG submission 189096) | Bovine rumen microbial communities from Lethbridge, Alberta, Canada - RJG_02 | ecosystem: Host-associated > Mammals > Digestive system > Stomach > Rumen | place: Canada: Alberta...
GACAGGGCCTGAAAATCTGTGCAAGATATGTCTAGTTTTTTGCAAGAATCGACTAGATTCTATGTACCAAAATGGGGTATATTATACGTGTACCAAAGCTAGTTAAACAAAAACAATAAACAGTAAAAACAATAACAGAGAGGAGAACGCAGATGTCAGAAGTGAGAAAGTATTTTGTAAAAGGTAGTTGGATTTTCAATCTTGAGAGCATGGACGATAAACTTCATGTGATTTTGTATTCTCTGGAAGATGACGAGTTGACATTTCCGCTTACAATAGCAGGAACTGAGATCAACGATTTCGGTGATTTGTATGATTTGATAGAAGAGTGTGAAACGCTTCAGATGATTGCAAAGTCCCGGAAAGTAACAGGGAAGGAATACGGAAGAATAAAAGAGATTGTAAGCTGGCGAGTGGATCAGCGGTATCTGCGGTGTCTGGCAAGTGGCATGAGTGAAAGGGATGCTGGGGCGTGCTACGCTGATTTGTGAATATGAGCTGACCTATCGGCATGACGGGGAGAAAGTGAGGATAAGGAATGAGTAAAAGAGCAGACAAAGAATGGGGCGAGATGTGGAGCAACGAAAAAGAAATGGAATGCAAAGTTGCTTTGCAAACATTAGCAAGCTGCGTATATACTCATTGGAGAAACTGCATAAATCAAGAGTGTAAGACCATAAGCGGAGAATGGATTGAGGGTGTCGGTTTGGGAAATATCCACGATATATGGAACTTAATGTATCACGATATGAAAGCACTCTACACATTGGAACAGCTTGTAAACAATCATTATCGCACAAGAGGAATCGAGCAGGCAGAAAGTGAGGATAAGGAATGAGTGACTTAATCAGCAGACAGGCGGCGATTGATGCGATTAATAAAGCATTTGAACATGTTTTTGCATGGGATGGGACAAGCCTTTTAGGCGATAAAGTTCTTGAAAGCGTGCCATCCGCACAGCCAGATATTACCGACATAAATGACGGGGACATAATCAGCAGGCAGGCGGCGATTGATATAGAACGCAATGCGACCGTAGATGCAAATCCATCGCATTTTGAAGCACATCAGAAATTCACGCAATATCTGAATGATGCAGAAATCTCAAGTTTCGGAAGATGGCAATGGTCGAACGGTTTTAACACAGCTCTTACGGCGGTTGTAATAGGCTTGAATAAGTTGCCATCGCTTAGTGAGAGGATCTGGAAATAAAATGAAAAGATGTGAATTATTTAACTAATAAACACGCTTACCTATCTGGCTACGGGGAGAAAGTGATAACCAATGCTTAAATATGAAGATTGTGGAACGCTTTTGAGTTTTGCCGCGACGATGGGACGCGAAGCGGCGCAGGGAGAGGATGAGCAGGAAGCGCTGGCAAAACTTCAGGGTGCTATTGTTATGTTCATGATGCTGAAGGGTATTTCGTCCAGCATGTCCGAGTGCATTTACAATCTTGTTTTCGATCAGTATCAGGATAGTTTCATTCATTACTTTGAGGATACAGGGGAGGACGAACAGGAATGAACATCTGTTTAGAAATGATCAGGGATACCAACTTCCGGGCCAGTGCTGTTTCCATGATTGAAGATATTGTGGAGGGATCCGCGCACGTGTACATTGATAAGCGGTGCGACCGTGTGGATGTGTCCATTAAGGGACCGCTTCCGAAAGTGTTTCACTACTACGAGGAAGACTTTTCTTACAAAATGGCATGTGGTTTTCTGGACAGTGCTTTGCTTGTAAAGCACGCACTGGCAGCCTATGACCGCTGGATCTTCAGAAATTTTTACAAAAATTGATTGCATGGGTGACAGTCGCAAGCTATACTATAAGTAGTGCCGATGTTACGCACACTTGCCAAAGCCGCAGAGGACCAGACCTCCTGTTAGATGATTCACAACATCCTGCGGCTATCGCTGGAATAGGCCAGCAAAAAACAACAGCATAAAGGAGGACACAAGCAATGGCGCGAAAACGAATGATCACGCGAACAATCAAAGTAACAGAAGTAACAGTGTTAGGGCTAAGTTCCGAGTCTGAATCGGCCAGATCTGTGCACTACACTATCCCTGGTGTATTCACAAAGGTTACTGATGGTAAGGTCGATTTTGACTATGACAAACTTCTGAAAGTCGTGAAAAAGCGCTACGACAGTGAAGACTTTACGAATGTAAAGGTTGTAAGTGCAAAACAGTACGCGAAGCTGTACGGGATTCCAGAAGAAGAATTTATCAAAGTAGCGAAAGAACTTTACCCGAAGTCATTTAGTGAAATTGCATTGGCAGACACAGCAGAAGATTAACAAATAGGAGGAAATACACAATGAGAGGCGATTACAAGGTAGAAATTAAGGAGTGCTCCCGCGACCTTACACACAAGGAGAGGGTGAAACTGACAGACACAACGTCGGCAATCCGTCTTGACAAGGCAACGCAGGAGCAGGGATCCATTCTTATCAACCCGGATTTTTACGCGGTCCTGCACGTTCACAACGAACACAGCGAGGACAAGGACTATGATAATTATATTATCGTAGACAAGGATGGCAACAGATACCTTACCGGGTCCAGTTCGTTCTTCGACAGCTTTGTGTCCATCATGGAAGACATGGCAGGCTGTGACGAGGAATATCAGATTATGGCTTATCGGTCCGACAGCAAGAACCGGCCCGGAAAGCAGTTCATCACGTGCGAAATCGTATAATCTGAAAATACGATTCTAGCAAGGCGGCGCTGGGTGTAGACCTTGCGCCGCTGTTTTAAGTTTGAGGTACGCATATGGCAAGTAAGCGGAAATCAACAATAAAAGCGGCATACATAAAAGAACGAAAAAGAATACAACGGCAAACAAATCGAATGAAAAAACGCGGCTATGAATTTCCCACGGATCCGTTGCCGCCCATTCCGAAACGGATCACAGCTGCATCTGTCAGGCGATTAAAGCAGATCACGACGGAAAAGCTGTATGAAGCGGCGCAGTACGTAGACAAGACCTGGGGCGAAATTTTACCGGGAAGAAAAGGGCGTGCGAGGGAACGGAAGAAGACCGCGGAGAAAATCAGCGCGACGCTAAAACAAAAAGCAAAATGGAAAAAGGATCTGGACGATTTTATTAAACAGCATAGAACCGAATCGGAAGACGAGTACCAGGCGCAAAAGGAAAGACGACAGAAACAAGAGGAAGAAGACAAGCGCAGATTAACAACGGACGAATCGTTCCAGTCCAGTTTTGAACCGTGGAGAATTGCGAAGATCAACGTAGAGAACAGGTTTTCAGAGGTGGAACTGGATTTCCCGCGAACTACGGCAAAGTTGAAAGCGGCATTTTCGGAAGCCGAACAGCGGGAAGGCGTGAAAGAATTCTGGACAAGAATTTCAGAAGTTCCGGATTTCATGGCGAGGTTTGATGATATTTTTTACAAAGCAGGCGACCATATATCCCCGCTGGCATTTAATTACGTGATGTCGATCATCAATAACAGGGCATCCACGGCGCAGGAAGCAAAAGACTTGCAATATACTTTTGAGACAGACGCGGCTTCTTCAGATTTTGACCCGGATGAGCGGTACTAAGGGCAAACGTGAAGCAGGCCGGAAAAGGAAATGGCGGTATTTCTCGTGTGACTTTGAGACGACCGTATGGGATGAAGCCACCATAGAACGGTTGGGAGAACAAAATTACACGGAGGTTTGGGCAAGCGCAGTTGTAGAGCTGGGGACCGAAGACGTAAAAATTTTTCATTCCATAGATGAAACCTTTGAATATATGCGGGGTTTGAAATCTAATTTAGTATGCTATTATCACAATTTGAAGTTTGATGGTAATTTTTGGCTTTACTACCTGTTGAATGTCAAAAAGTGGAAACAAGCGACATACAAAACAGGGGATGAAGAATATGATATATCGTGGGTCCAGTCTAAAGAAATGTTTAATAATACTTTTGAGTATAGCGTATCCGATAGGGGCCAATGGTACACTATAACGATGAAAGTTGATAATTATATCATACAGCTGCGTGACAGCCTGAAGCTGCTTCCTTTTTCTGTTAAAGCAATCGGAAAAGCATTCAAAACAAAGCATCAAAAGTTGGAAATGGAGTATAAAGGTTTTCGGTATGCCGGATGCCCTATCTCAGACGAGGAAAAAAGGTATATTGCGAACGATGTGCTAGTGGTTAAAGAAGCATTGGAAAAAATGTTTTCGGACGGATATAACAAGCTGACTATCGGGGCGTGTTGTTTAAGCGAGTATAAAAGCACACTAGGGCCGGAGATGTACAAAGCAATGTTTCCAGATTTAACAGAAGTAGCGCCAGACGTTTCTGTTAATGCGGCATCCGCAGACGAATATATTCGTCATTCCTACCGCGGAGGTTGGTGCTATCTGGCAAGGGGAAAGGAAAACAAGGTTTTCAAAAACGGGATCACGGCAGACGTGAACAGTCTGTACCCTAGCATGATGACAAGTGAATCTGGGAACCGCTATCCTGTTGGATTTCCTACATTCTGGAAGGGCAATTATATTCCGGATAGAGCGAGAGACGGAAAGCATTATTATTTCCTGCGGATCCGGACCAGCTTTTATATTAAGGATGGCAAGCTACCTTTTATCCAAATTAAAGGAAACTTGAACTATCGCGGGACGGAAATGCTGGAAACGTCCGACATTATAAACAGGACCACCGGGGAGCGTACAAGCTACATTATAAATAATGGCACTGTTGAACCTGTTCGCGTAACTATGACAATGACAATGACGGACTTCGCACTATTTCTTGAACACTACAACGTAGAAAACTTTGAAATATTGGACGGCTGTTATTTTGCTACAGAAATCGGAATATTTGATACTTACATTTCCCATTGGGCCAAAATTAAAATGGAGAGCAAAGGCGCAATGAGAACTGAAGCAAAACTGTTTTTGAATAACCTGTACGGAAAAATGGCATCCAATACGGATTCCAGCTTCAAATATGCGTACATGAAAGAAGACGAATCGGTTGGTTTTGTGAACATTGAGGAAAACGCAAAGAAGCCCGGATATATTCCAGTAGGAAGTGCGATTACAAGCTACGCAAGGAACTTCACGATCAGGGCGGCGCAGCTTAATTACTACGGTCCGGACCAGCCCGGTTTTATCTACGCGGACACGGACAGCATACACTGTGACCTGCGGGCAGATCAGTTCCGCGGGGTCCCCGTGGATCCCGTGAAGTTTTGTCATTGGAAACTGGAAAGTTCCTGGGATCAGGGCCTATTTGTGCGCCAGAAAACCTATATGGAACACGTCGTGGCCGAGAATCTGGAACCGATAGAGGATCCATATTGGAACGTGAAGTGCGCGGGCATGCCGGACAATTCCAAAAAATATTTTTTGTCAAAAATGGAAGCCGGGGAAATGCAGTTATCTGATTTCAAAGTTGGACTGAAGGTGCCGGGAAAACTAGTTCCGAAGCGTATTAAGGGCGGGGTACTTTTGGTTGAGACAAATTATGAAATGAGGTGCATTTAATGAATAAACAAGAGTACAATAATAAGAAGCAAAAAGAATGTCAAGATAGGCGTAAATATGAAGTTATTTGCGAGATTATGAAAGAGGGAAGAAAGGTGCTTGATCTGTGCGGTCATGATATAAAATTTTATTGCGTAGATAATAAACAGCATAAAGCATGAAAAAATCCCCGGGCAGAAAAAATTCTGTCCGGGGAATTATCATATCCTTTACAAATACGCGGGCGGTAAGCAAAACCGGACCTATAGTTTGGCGGTACATTCAAACCGAGCTTCCCAATCTATAGCAGGCGCACGTTGCAAAGGTGATAACCTTAATGGTACGAAATAAGTTTCATAAGTGCTTCTTTACATTGTAAATTCTTAAAGCGGAAACATCCACGTTCAAAATAATATCTCATACTTTGGACAAATAAGTCGTTTCTTTTAAGCATTACGTAATTTATGTTATGGTCTTCCGTGGTTACGGCAATCTTGAATTTATAAGTGCTGTCGTCGTGGTCGTCGCAATAAATCACGCCTGCCTGATAATATTCACGGATCGCAAATTCCTTGCCATTGTATTGAATCGTGGCAAGGTATCGGCTGTCCCCTTCCGGCTTGGAAATAAAAGCCCTGTTGTCATTCAGATATAACGATTCCGCGGCGTATCCGATATAGTTATTGCGTTCAAACGCTTTATTGAAAGCGGATTCCTTCACGGCCTTGGAAGCCGATTCTACAAAGCCATTTTCAAGTACCCATCCCTTCCCGCGCATAAATTTAGTATTTTCCTGAAGACGTTCCGCGATTCCTAGTTCCACATAGTACGGATTGATTAGGGAGACTGGGTTTGATAACATATACACCGGAACATATCGGACCTGTTCTCCCTGCCCGCGGGCAATGGAAGTATGAATAGAAATAAACTTCCGGATTTCATCCGCGCAATAATGATTTGTTTCACTCTGAAATTCGTCAAAAATTATGCGCTGGGCATCCGAAAACAGGTGACTATAACGTTTGATATTGTCCGCTGAGTTCATGCTGATAGCGTATCCGCATGAATGACCTTTGCTGTCTTCCGCTTCATCCGGATAAATCAGAAACAGTTCATGGAAAATACCTTTTGCGCGGCGTTCACTTCTCATGGAATATCCGCGGAAAAATAGCGGTCCGATGTCCTTAAAAAATTTATCCGCGATAGAATCAATCTCATAATTAAATCGCAGTAACAGAACAAACTTCCCGTCACCTTCCAGAAATTTTTTAACGCAATATCTACCGAACCACGTAGTTTTCCCGCCTGTGCGGTTCGTGGTGACAAGGTATAATTCCGGCTTATTTCCGTCAATGTCCATTAAGGACAATAATTTTGTTCCATCATAATAAGTGGGCATTGTTTGCACTTTCTTTGAGGTATTTTATATGTTATCATTATATAACAAGAGAAAAACCGTTTCAATCGGTGTAATTTTAGGAGGTGTTTTAATGAACGGTACAGATGTAATTAATGCAGTATCAACAGTTGGATTTCCTATCGTAATGTGTTTGCTTTTGCTTTACGTCCTTTATAAGCAGAACGAGGAACACAAGGAGGAAATGGCCAAAATGAATGAAAGTTTGGCGAATAACACACTAGCTATTCAGCGTCTTACGGACATTCTGGAGGGAAGAGATAATGAGCAGTCGAAAGTACATGGCGCTTAAAGTCGGAAGCACTGGGCCGGATGTCGTTGTTCTGCAATCGTTCCTGCGGTCCATGCACTTTGTCGGAAAAGACGGAAAGCGAATTACAGTAGACGGGGTGTATGGAGCGAATACCGGCTACGCGGTTTACAACTTCAAGCAGTTTTGTCAGTTCTGCGGCCAAAAGGTCACGCTTAACACAACCTGCGACAGTGTAACCTGGGCCTTACTCATGGGTGAATGATATGGCAGACTTAAATGCCTTTATTCAGTGGTGCATTGATACTTGTAATAAGGAAAATGTAGGATATTCGCAGACCTACCGGAACCAGCAGACCGTAAACGGAATTACATATTATGATTGTTCTTCTTTTGTAAATTATGGACTTCTTGCTGGCGGCTTTACAACACCGGGCTATGCACCGGACCATAACGCCTTTACCACGTACACGGAAACAGGCGTTTTGCTGGGACTTGGATTTGAGGAAGTGCCTATTACCGGGGAATGGAAGGCCGGAGATATTGTCTGGAGATCAACGCATACCGAGGTTGTTTACTCTGGAGGATCCGGTCAGGGCGTCACAATGGGGGCGCACACGTCGCATACAGCGCTTGCGCGGCAGGTAAGCATTAACAGCTATACTTCCAATACACGGAACTTTTCTAAACTGTTCCGATATTCTGGAGACGGTGGATCTGAACCGGTGAAACCGCCGCAGAAAGTATCTATGTATGTGATTGCCGCGATGTGCGGGAATTTTATGCAGGAAAGTCAGATCAACCCGGGGTCTGGGAGGGCCTGAAGAAGCGTTCATTTACCGCACTGAATGCTGGGTGCGGCATAGGGCAATGGACAAACACAAGCGGAGATAGCCACGGGCGACTTTATAAGATGTCCCGCTTTTGTGCACAGCATGGCGGCGTATATAACGGGGATGCACAGTGCGGCTATATTCTGGAAGAGAACGTATGGCTTAATAATGATACTAGTTATGGCTATAACTCTCTATCGGATTTTCTTGCCAGCACGTCAACAGATCTGGAAGCACTGACGCACGCGTGGAATATAAACTGGGAAGGAATTCATGATGGTTCCTGGGACGCCCGCGTGGAATACGCGAGATTATGTCTTAACTACCTGTCAGATCACGCAGGAGACCAGATAACATGGACATCCGTTAATAACTGGATCACGCAGTCAGAACAGTTAAATAATTGCGTCGCAGTCTATCAGTATTTTAATTCCGATGGGTCCGGGGTGAATCCGGATCCCGTAAAACCGGTTGACGATGGAATGCACAGAGTAACCATTATCGGAACAGGCGGAGGATCCGCAGGGGCCTCTCCTGACCTGGCAAAAGAAGGAACGGAAATAAGCTACCACACAAGCGCGGATAGCCCAGAATACACTTTTGAAAGATGGATTGTGCAATGGCCGCCTTCCCTGTCACTCAGTGGTTCCAGCGGGACCTTTACAATGCCGGGAACCGACGTGGTAGCAAGGGCGCAGTATTCCGGAGGTGAGAGTGGCCCATACTCTGACACAACAGTTTTATATGTTATTGTGACAGGTTACGTTAAAGCGGAAATCATGGTTGAGACGCAGGACGGCGGCAGGGTCACCCATACGATCACTTTTGACAGTAACCATCAGCAAGTATATACTTATGATATAGGTATTTCCGATCCTGTCCATATCACAGTTAACGCGGGGACAACAGTTTCCCCTGTCACGCGATATGTACCCGGCTGGACGGACGACAGCGAAAATCTGCGGTATTTCTACTTCCAGCCAAACATCGGCGTTACGCTTACAATGATAGGCCAGCCCGCAACGGACACTTTGCGAAAACGAAAATATAAATGGTGGCAATATATGCGGCCTGTCTGGACATGGTGAGGAAAACCGGAAAAGAGGTTAGAATGGCGATTAGATCAAAAGAGGACATTCTGTCTGTCATTAAGGAAAAATTTAAGGACGACACAACAGATTCAACTCTGTCATTTATCGAAGATATAAATGACACCATCAATGACCTTGAAAGCAAGGCAAGGGATGAACAGAACTGGAAACAGAAGTACGACGAAAACGACAAACAGTGGCGGGAAAAGTACAAGGAACGCTTTTTCTCTGGGGGTTCTGAAGACGGGCATAAAACGCCCCCTGATGAGGAACAGCACGACAACACGCCCGGCTATCATGAGGATGGTACGCCGATGGGATTTAATGAATTATTTAAGAAAGGATAAACGATATGCCGAAAAGAATTGCGGTGTCGGCGCTTAATGCGTCAACAATGGATATTTTGAACGTCATTCGGCAGAACGCTTCTGCGGAGTACCAGAACGCGGTTCCTGTCGTAACAAAAGAGACGGACATTCCGAAGGTGGGCGAGGTCCTTTATGGCTACCCGGCCCTTGCAAACCTGTTTATCAATGCGCTGGTAAATAGAATCGCGCTTGTGCAGGTGAAGTCCGCGACGTTCAACAACGATTACAGGGAATTGAAAAAAGGCTATCTGGAGTTTGGCGAGTCCGTTGAGGAGGTCTTTGTCCAGATTGCAAAGGCCAGGGAATTTTCCGTGGAGAAGGCCGAGGGCCGGGAGTTCAAGCGGACCCTTCCGGACGTGAAGTCCGCTTTCCATGCCATGAACTACCGCGTCCAGTATCCCGTAACGATTCAGGACGAGGACCTGAGAACAGCTTTCCTGTCAGCGGACGGAGTGCAGGACCTGATTGCAAAGATTGTCGATTCCGTTTACACGGCGGCGGAGTATGACGAGTACCTCCTGTTTAAGTATACGATGATTAAGGCAATCACAAAGGGAAAGATGTATCCCGTTTCTATCGGTGCTGGGACCGATATGAAAGAAGCGGCAGTCGCTTTCCGCGGGATGTCTAACCAGCTTCAGTTCATGTCCACAAAGTACAACGCGGCAGGCGTTCACACTACCACGGCAAAGGCGGATCAGTTCATTTTTATGGACTCGAAGTATAACGCGCAGTATGACGTGAATGTTCTGGCATCTGCTTTCAACATGGACAAAGCCGATTTCATGGGGCGGCTTAAACTGATTGACGACTGGACGACTTTCGACAATGATAGATTCTCTGACATTGTTGCCAATTCGGATCAGATGGAACCCGTGACAGCGGATGAACTTGCTTTAATGGCAAATGTTAAAGCTGTTCTTATTGATAGGGAATGGTTCCAGTTCTATGACAACAATAACAAGTTCACGGAAAAGTACGTTGCTTCCGGGATGTACTGGAATTATTTCTACAACGTGTGGAAGACCATTTCCAGTTCCCCGTTTAGCAATGCAATCGTATTTGTGACCGGCGCGGCAACAACGACGCTTCCGGCCAGCGTAACCGTGGCAATCACTGACAAGTCTTCCAGCAAGACGGCTACAACGCTTACACTTATGCCGCAGTTCACGGATCCTACGCTTTCCAGTAGTGTCCTGAAGTTCCACCAGACCGAGGCACTTACAAAGGCTGGCATTGCGGTCCATCCGTACGGCGCATTTCTCATTCCTGCGGATCAGGCAAAGACTGCGTTTGTGGTTGAAGCTGACATTGACGGGACTGTTTACAAAGCCGCATCGTCTGCGACAATCAGTGCTGCTAATAAGGTTGGGGATACCGTCGTACTTACAAAGGCTTAATTACCAGCCTGTAGTATAAATTAAGGCTTGCCAGTTTATGCTGACAAGCCTTAATAAATTTTAGGAAGTGAATATATGGGATATATTGCACCTAGCACGGTTATAACATTCTATCGTGATACCGGATTAAGTCCTGATTCTGACAATACTTTATATTTCACAACGGAAAGCGATAAAACCACGTATTTCAACGCGTGGGGCGCAACAAATAACAGAGTTAAAACGCTAGTAAATAATTCATACCAGCGTGAAAACAGAAATTTTGTGCGCGTCAATGCCGGGATCAGTGAACTTTACGACTGCGATTATTTGAGTTTTATAAACACAAACTACGAAAATAAAACCTATTACGCCTTTATCGTTGCGATTAACTATATTAACAACGTGACAACAGAGATAGAATACCAGATTGATTATATGCTCACGTGGATGGGAAATTTCTATCTGCGCCCTTGCTGGATTGAACGTGCAACGCCCCATACCGATATTATAGGGGAGAATAAGCTGGGGGAACCTATCGGCGTGAACGGATACGTGGAAGAAGGGACCGATTATTCCGACGACTGGGGAACTTCAAACTGCGACATCCGGCTTCAGTATTCAGATCCGGATGAAGCGCAGGCGAATAAGTGGGGCGGGATCTTCAATCCCACAAAATTCATTGATAGTAGTGACGCATCCGCGATTGCAAACACGATGGAAGATCTTGTACAGCAGGACCTTGCCGGCAACGTCGTTAATATCTATATGGTCCCGCGGGATTTTGCAAACCCTGGGTCTGTCCACGACAAATCAATGACAGTTGCCAAACCGGTTTTCACGATAGACGGCTACACGCCTAAAAACAAAAAGCTGTTTACATTTCCATATAAATATATGCTAGTGGACAACAGCGAGGGAGGACAGAAGGTTTTCTATTATGAATACTTCAGCAGTGGTCAGTGTACTTTTACAATCTATGGCACGACAGTGAACAGCGTAGAAATCGACTTGATCCCGCAGGACTATTTAGGACATAAGGGAATTGATTACACAAATAAACTTGTAATGTCACATTTTCCGGTCTGCGCATGGAGCTACGACACCTACGCGGCATACCTGGCGCAGAAAAACGCCTATTTAACTCATGATCTCGTGAAGGGCGGCGTTAGCGGTTTCATGATGAGTGGCGGTAATCCTCTGGGAGTAGCAATAGGACTTGCGGCGACCGTGGCGAAAAACACGATTGATAATTTTGTAAGGCCGGAAGCAGGATCAACGACAGTCGGAAGCGGAAATAGTGACATCGCGTTCCAGACGGGCCAAAAGCGATTCACCTTCCACAAAATGTGCATCAATGCACAGCAGGCAAAAATGGTGGACGACTATTTCTCCATGTTTGGGTATGCGCAGAAGCACGTCGCCATTCCTAACATGAACGCAAGGCCGCATTGGACCTACTTGAAAACTGTCGGCTGCATGGTAGAGGGACGGCTCCCCGCGCATGATAAATCGCAGATAGAAAAAATTTACGACAACGGCGTTAGATTCTGGAAGTCGTTGGATGAAATGGGGAATTACGCGCTGGATAACAGCCCGACACAGTGAGGTTAAAAAATATGCCTAGACGCAAAACGAAAACGGATGAATCCATTATTTCCAATGGAATGACTTATCAATTCTATCTTGACAGACTTATCGAATTATCGATAAGCATGTTTGACTGGAAGAACGTTCCGGATAGCATCGACGTCCGATTCTTGGAAACGCGGCTGTTTATGAACGGGGCCGCGGTCTTCTTCAAAGACGAGGACTTGGACTATGATACGGGACTTTCCAGTACGCGGACCGAGGACGGCACGTTCCTGGCCCTGCCCGTCGCAATGAATGGCAAGTGGAACGTCTACAATGTCCCCATTCAGAGACGGGCATACGCAAATTCCGGGTACCAGAAGGAACTGGACGTTAATAATTCTGTAATAATTTACAATAACATGATCCGGACAAATTCTGTCAGGACGTGCACGCTATACGCGAAACGGTTATGGAACCTTGACCGTATCATAGATGTAAACGCGAACGCGCAGAAAACGCCAGTCCTTATTTTGTGCGATGAACAGCAGCGACTAACGGCCCTTAATACATATCAGCAATGGGACGGAAACGAACCTGTTATTTTTGCCACAAAGGACCTGGATATTAAGTGTCTTCAATCCCTGCGGACAGATGCACCCTATGTCGCGGATAAAATCTATCAGCTTAAAGCGCAGATCTGGAACGAAGCCCTGACCTATCTTGGAATTTCAAACGTGAGTTTTCAGAAAAAGGAACGCATGATTTCCGATGAGGTTGCCCGCGCACAGGGCGGCGTTGTTGCCAGCCGCTTCTCCCGTCTGGAAGCAAGGCGGGAAGCCGTGAAGCAGATTAACGAAATGTTTGGTCTAGATATTGAAGTAGACTACCGGGACGACTATTCCGAAGACGAGGGACCGGACCTTCCAGAAGATCCGGAGGACCCGGAGTAATTGCGGGACAGCTCTTAAAGTGTTACACTATTAAAGAGGTACGAAATGAGTCATTATACTACAGAAGTTCGTTTTATCTGTGAACAGTACGCGGGAGAATTTAATTCTTCTGAGTATTCGAATATTGAAAGTGTAATTGAAAACAGTCGAAAAAAGATCTTTGATTTTGATTTTCCCATCTATGACGAAAGTTATAGATCTGTACTGGAAACGAAAATCTTAAAGCGGTACTATACCAGGGAAATCGGATTTGAAACCGTGGCATTATGGAAGTTTTGGCTTAACAAGCGGCTTAACGAGATTATGCCATACTATAATCAGTTGTATAAATCTACACTGTTAGAGTTTAACCCGCTCTATGATGCCGATTATACGACGACTTCCAACGCCAATAAAAAGTTCGATGAAGCAAATTCCCGGACCAGCACAGCCACCGGGAACAATCTGCGGACTGACGCTCTTAAAACAGCAACGACTGGGACCGAAACAAATACCAGAACCGACAATTTGCACACAGCCACGAATAATACCGAGGAAAGCACAAACGGGAATACCAGCCGGGATCTTTATTCCGATACCCCGCAGGGCGCACTGGCAGGAGTAGAAGCAGAAAACTATTTGACTAACGCCCGGAAAGTCACAGAGGACGGAAACAATCACACGACAAACAGCGGGACCGTCACGAACACAGGAACACAGGCAGTTGATTCTAAAAACAGCCAGGAAACAAACTACACCGGAACACAGAAGAACGAAACTACAAACAATGCGGACGAAAACGGGAAAAGAAATTACACAGACACTTCTGATTATTTGGAGCACGTAGCAGGAAAAAGGGGTGGAGCTTCTTATTCCGCGATGCTTCAAGAGTACAGAGAGACTTTTATAAACATTGATGTTATGATTATAAATGAACTTTCTGATTTGTTTATGAATGTGTGGTAAGATATGGGCAAAATTGATAAGGTTAAATTTTGGTGCTATAAAGTCCTACCGCTTGTATATGATGATTCACTTAGCTATTATGAATTGTTATGCAAAGTGGTTAGTAAATTAAACGAGTTAATCGAAAAGTATGCGTCATTCGATGACATTGTGGAAGAAATTCAGTCTGCGATTGATGCACTTCAAAAACAGATTGACGAACTTGATACAACATATATAGAAAAGCTAATTAAAGACAAGCTGTCAAACATGATATATGTTTGGATCAGTGATGCAGGTTATATTATTTATTACATTCC
>Ga0256405_10008542_pt1 | contig 14598 bp, 14 predicted proteins | sample RumenRJG_02DNA_FD_189096 | JGI IMG/M metagenome (GOLD analysis project Ga0256405, IMG submission 189096) | Bovine rumen microbial communities from Lethbridge, Alberta, Canada - RJG_02 | ecosystem: Host-associated > Mammals > Digestive system > Stomach > Rumen | place: Canada: Alberta...
TCACATCCTGGAGGGGAAGTACCTTCCAAGGGTTTGGCTGTTCGCCAATTAAAGTGGTACGCGAGCTGGGTTCAAAACGTCGTGAGACAGTTTGGTCCCTATCTGTCGTGGGCGCAGGAAGTTTGAACGGACTTGTCCTTAGTACGAGAGGACCGGGATGAACATGGCAACGGTACATCAGTTGTTTCGCCAGAAGCATAGCTGAGTAGCTGCCCATGGAAAGGATAAACGCTGAAAGCATCTAAGCGTGAAGCCTACCGTAAGATGAGACTTCCCATTCGTAAGAAGTAAGTGCCCTCCAATGTTAGGAGGTTGATAGGATAGAGTTGTAAGTGTTGCAAGGCATTTAGATGACTATTACTAATAGCACGAGGACTTAATTTCTAAGATTTTAAAGAGATTAAATCAAAACATAAAATTTGGGTAAACAAAAAGAACGCACAAAAGAATATCTAGTTCTCAGAGAACAAGTTGAAAGAAGTTCTCTTAAAAAAGTCTGGTGACTATAACACGGTGGACACACCTCTTCCCATCCCGAACAGAGAAGTTAAGCATCGTTAGTCGGCTGAAGTAGCTGCAAAGCAAGATAAGCACGTTGCCGGGCTTTTTTTCTTACTTAGTCCTATGGTCAATTATTTAAATAAAGAAAAAGAAACTTTAATTTTAGAAGGCTTATCAAAAGAAGAATTAAATCTTCAAAATTTTTTGTTAGAAATCACAAAAATTATGTATCCTATAATGGAAAAAGTAGTTAGTAGAGATGAACTCACTATCTTCTTTATATATAAAGGATATCTAACGATTGATTTTAAGAATAATTTTCATCTTCTGATTGGTGAGAATAATGTTGGACAACATTATGGAGATTATAAAAACCTTGAAGGGAAAACAATTACTACAATTTATTTCCCATATAGTGTCAAAAAGAAGATTCTTTTAACTAATTATCTTGAAATTGAAGAATTTTTCTCTAAAATATCGATAAACTCGAAATATTTATCAAAAAAAGAAGTTAGTGAACTTGCTTCTATGATTGAAAAAGGGTCTAAAGCAGAAGAAATTGTATTAAAATTTAAAAAGAACGTCAGATCGTTAAGAGAAAGTTATAATCGTTATCAAAATGGAAAAACTAATTAAATTAGAAAAAGAAGAATTCATTACAGCCATTAATCAACTTGGGATTAATGATGATTTTGCATACGATTTTTTATATGAGATCTTTGAAGGCGTAATTGAAACAGTTATATCTGTCATTAAAGCTTCACCAAATTACAAATTTAGTGCCATTAATCAATACTATATAATTTTATATATTGTTAATGAATATAAATTCCACACAAATAATTTATCAAAAGTAGAAATTATCTCGTCTTTAGAACAGGATGAATTCTATAATTTCATTGCCTCATTGTGTGCTGATAAATATTTAACAAACGAACAACTAAGCTTTAAAGATGAAGCGTTCTTAAATCGCTTCAATCCACCAATTTCTACACTCGATTTATATTTAAATTTTTCTTTAAGAACTCTAAGCAACTTAGAAATTACCAACCAATCACAAGGTTTGATCCGCGATTTATTAACAAAAGCCTTTAAAATTGGTAAATGTATCACAACTTTACTTGTTAGTGGCTTTGAAACTGAGGCATTTTCGACCTGGAGAACTCTTCATGAAAATGAATGTTTAATCATCGCACTTATTAAAGGTGGAGATAAGGCAATCAATTCTTATTTTAAACATATAAGATACAGCTTAGCTTTTAGAGGACAAATTAAATCAAAAGAAGAGACCGATGAAGTCTTCATCCAAATTAAAGATGAAATGCACCAACACGATTTAAAGAGCAAAGATATGAAGAAGTTCATTGAATATGGCTACCTCTATGATGTTGATGGCTATGATAAACTTGAAAATTTCAAACTTAATTTTAGAGATGGTGTTGAAAATGTAGCAGCTTTAAGGAATTATTCACCACTCTATGAGATGGCAAGTGAGATTGCACACTCATCTCCATTATTAATTTATTCAAACCGTTCATATTTTTATGAACTTACCATTATAAATTTATTAGAATCATTCTTTAGACTAGAATCAATTTTTGAGATCTTCTATAAGAATAGCACCAATAGTGTGAACTATAACAATTTTAAGACTCTTGAGAGCTTGTATTTAAATCAACTTAAAATGATTCACCAAATTTACATGGATTCATTCGAAAATAATAAAAACGACGTTAGTTAAATAACGTCGTTTTCTATCAAAAAGTCTTTAAAAGTACACTTTTTTTCCTTATTTTGCGTCTCTATAGCCACATCCACCTATGAATTCTCTAATAAGAGAATTGGATGGAATCCATTTTTCGCAGATTGGTTTAAAGTACTTAATAAGTGAAATTAAACGTTCTGCGTCTCTTGAGACTTTGCTGTCTTTATTGACTTGTTCGAGTAAAGGAAGAGCGTGTTGAGCTAAAACACAAAGTTCGTAATTTAAGAATGAATCAAAAACATAATCGGCGTTTTCTTGGTTATGATAGATCCACTTAAATTCACCTTTTCTAACACTTGGCCACATTGATAATGTTTCTTCAGCGCTTGAATTTCTATAAGCATTGTCTCTAACGATTCTTCTTAAAAGTCTAATGTCTGTTAAAGAAATTGGTGTTTCGTAGTCTAGGTTGATTTGGGCTTGAGGGGAAATATAAATCTTAAATTTCAAATATTTAGGAATAGAAGAAGTCATAACTTCAGTTAAAGCATGAATTCCTTCAATAACAATTGGATCTTTTGGTCCAATTTTTGTCTTTTTATTGAAAATTCTCTCGTTTGTTTTAAATGAGAAGGTTGGAAGAGCAACTTCTTCACCATTTAAAAGTGCAACAATTTGCTCATTAAATAATTCTTTATCTAAAGCATCAATTGATTCAAAGTCATAATCGCCAAATTCATCACGAGGAACATCCTCTCTTCTTTTATAATAGTCATCCATTGAAACACGGATTGGGTTGATGCCTCTTGATTTAAGTTCAATGATTAATCTATCTGCGAATGTGGTTTTACCACTACTTGATGGGCCTGCGACACAAATTAAACGAATTCTATCGCTATTTTTCTCAATTTGTTCACCAAGTTGGCATAACATCCTGTTATGCCTTGATTCACACAAATTAATTAATTCAACTGAACTTAATTCGTTTGTTTTGATTTTTGAATTAATTTGAGAGACGTATGATAAATTGACTTTATCACTCCAATTTTGTGTTGAAATGAGTGTATCTTGGAAGACTTGCTCGTCAGTAAATGGAGGAATTTTTCCATCAAATTCACTTCTTGGATAATGAATAAGTAATCCAGGAGTATAGAATCTAAGTTTAAAATCTTTCAAATAGCCTGTTGAAAGGACCATTTTTCCATACATATAGTTGTAGTAGTCCTTGCATTTATAGAAGTGAGTAAATTTTTCTTTTCTGTATTTTAAAATGCCAATCTTATCGACTAAGTTTAATTTTTCGCAGATTTCTTTAGCTTCTTCATGAGTAACTCTCATTCTGACTAAAGGTAAATCTTGTTCAACTAATTCGTGCATTCTATTTTCAATATCTCTTACCATCTTTTCGGTAACAATATATTTTCTCTTTTCGCCTTTTTTGACGATAACTTGAGCAAAAATAGAACGAGAAACTGAATAAGTTAATCTAAAACGAATGTCTGGATAAAGCTCATAAGCCGCCATTGAGAATAAATATCTAAGTGACCTCTCATAAATGCCAACTGCACTATGATCTTTAAGGGTCAAAAAAGAAATATTTGCATCATAACTTAACTCATAATCAAGTGATCTGATGATTCCGTTAACAACTGCGCCGATAAAATTTTTGTCATCGCCACAGATATCAACAAGTTTAATTTTGTGTTCAAAAATTTTGGTATCTTCACCGACTGTAACTTTGAAAGACATATTATAAGTCCTTTCTTTTCACGCATAAAAAGTATAGCACAAATAGACCCCATAAACTATAAGAAAATATACTTTTTAGCAAACAAGTGTTGACAGTGCTAATTTAAATCCTATAATAATATTAGCACTTAGAATTATAGAGTGCTAAGGAGGTATCATTATGTACGATAATTTATTAACAAACTTATTTGAAGGTTACCCATTTACGACTTCAAAAAACGAATTGACATCCTATGAATTCATGAAGACTTCCATTAAAGAAAATAAAGAATCCTATGTTTTCGAAATTGAGATGCCAGGGATTAAAAAAGAGAATATTGCAATTGACTTAGATGGTGAAAATTTAAAAGTTTTAGCCAAGAATAACGACGATTTTGCTCTAAAAGAAGGTGAAAAATTACTTTTAAACGAAAGAACAACAGGAACCTTTAAGCGTAATTTCTATCTTGGCAGACATTTTACTCATGACCAAGTTGAGGCCTCTTTTGAAAACGGAGTTTTAAAGATTACACTTCATAAAGCTAAAGAAGAAAACACACCAACTCATGTCGAAATTAAATAACAAAAACGAGGAAAGAAAACATGAAAGAACAGATGGAATTTCAAACCGAAAGCAAAGAGTTACTTAACTTAATGATCAATTCGATTTATTCGAATAAAGAGATTTTTTTAAGAGAACTTATCTCAAACGCAAGCGATGCTATCGATAAATATAAATATTTAGAATTAACATCAAATGGCGAGATTAAATCGAAGGATTATGAAATCTTTATTGAACCAAACAAAGAGAATAGAACCCTTACCATAAAAGATAATGGTATTGGTATGAGCAAGGAAGATTTAATCAAAAATTTAGGTACAATTGCTCATTCTGGTTCAAAAGAATTTGCAGAAAGAATTAAAGAAGCAAAAGAAAACAAAGACTTAGATATCATTGGTCAATTTGGTGTTGGTTTTTATAGTGTTTTCATGATTGCTGATGAAGTTGAAGTTCACACAAAAACTTTAAATGACTCAGGCTATGTCTTTAAATCTAATGGCCAAGATGGTTTTAGTATCGAAGACGAAGAAATTGAAGATACAGGAACACGCATTGTCATTAAAGTAAAAGCTGATACTGATGATGAAAACTATTCAAGATTTTTAGAAGAATATAGTATCTCAGATTTAGTTAAGAGATATTCTGATTTCGTTAGATATCCAATTAGAACGGAAGTAACCCGTTCTGTACCAAAAATTGATGAAAACGGAAAAGAAATAGAAGGTGAAAAAGAGGATAAAAAAGAGATTATCACCCTTAATTCAATGGTTCCTTTATGGAAAAAGAATAAAAAGGATGTAACTGATGAAGAAATGAATCAATTCTATAAAGATAATTTCTATGATTTTGAAGATCCTCTTATGAGTTTAAATCTCAATGTAGAAGGTGTTGTAAGTTTTAATTCATTACTTTTTGTGCCTTCACATATTCCTTACGATTTATATTCACAAAATTATGAAAAAGGTCTCAAACTTTATGTCAAAGGCATCTTTATTAAAGAAAAAACTAAAGATTTGATACCAGATTACCTTAAATTTGTTAAAGGTTTAGTTGATACGAGTGATTTAAGTTTAAATGTATCTCGTGAAATTCTTCAAGAGGATGCAAGATTAAAGAAAATTGGTGAAACAATTGAAAATAAAGTTATCAGCAACTTTAAAGATGTTAAGTTAAATGATTTTGCAAAATATCAAAAATTTTATGAACTTTATGGCGAGCATTTGATGTATGGCATCTATACAAGTTATGGGTATAAAAAGAATTTACTTGGTGATTTATTAATCTTTAAATCGCTAAATTCAGATTCTTATGTGGACTTAAAGCACTACAAAGAAGATATGAAGGAAGGCCAAAAGTATATTTATTACGCAACTGGCAAAACAATTGAGTCTATTAAAATGCTTCCTGAAATAGAGAAATTTAAGAAAAACGGAATAAATGTTATTTTCTTAACTAACAATATTGATGAATTTGCTGTGCAAATGATGAGAGATTACGAAAAAGTTGAATTTAAGAATATCTCTGGATCAAACGAAGAAGACTTAAGCGAAGAAGAAAAGTCAAAACTCGATGTACTTGAAGCTGAAAACAAGGAATTGCTAGACAACATCAAAGAACATTTAGGAAACAAAGTTGACAAAGTCGTACTATCGAATAAATTAGTTGATTCACCAGTTTGTGTCACTACAAAAGATGGTCTTTCACTCAATATGGAAAAAACATTAAATGAAATACCTGGCGAAGAAAAAGCTAACGCAACAAAAGTTCTTGAAATTAATCCAGATCACGCAATCTTTAAAGCAATGAACAATGTCAAAGCTGACAAAGAAAAGTTAGCAAGATATAGTGATGTCTTATATGATGAAGCAATGCTGTTGGAAGGATTTGAAATAAAAGACAAAGAAAACTTCATTAAAAATCTTAATGAGTTAATCATTGATTCGTTAAAGTAAGATGCAGTTAAAAACGCCGCAAAAGTTAAAATAATTGACTTTAGCGGCTTTTTTTGATTTTAATTGGCTTTACAAGTTTGATATCTTCAAATCCAAGTTCATTTTCAAAGAGTGAATTTATTGCATCTTTGAATTCAGGGAATTCTCTTTTAATTTTTTGTAATCTCATTGCGAGTTTAATTGGATTGCTATCTAAACTGAGCAATCCATCATATTGAAGAGTGTTGATAATAACATAGATTTTTTCGACCATTTTCTTTCTTTCAGTCATATTCATATCAACTAGTTTTGAATCTAGGAAGTTTTTAATTACATTTGATCTTCTTGAGAATTTGTCTAGGCGGACAAATTCACCATCCTCTAGTCTCCAGTTATAGATGTTATGCTGAAGCAATAAAAACTGTTTCGATTTGACTACATTTAGTGGAACGTTTACATCCATTAATCTACCGATAACTGACGCATCTGGTGCATAAGCTTCTATTTTGCTTTTAATGGTCTCAAATTTTGATTTCATAAAGAAAATTGAGTTGAAACCAGGAGAATCGTAGGTATAAATTTTAGCAATTCTTTTTTGAGCACCTTTAGTAATTGTTGAAGCGGCGTAAACTGCTAAATTTCCGCCTTTAGAGTGTCCAACAAGATAAACTGGTCGTTGGCTAAATAGTTCAAAGGAATTTTTAAGGAATTTTTTGGCATCAATTTGGGCAAAAGTTTCTCTTTTATAACATAAATCAAAATCTTCTTTCCAACCAACTGCTGTTCCATCTGTTCCTCGATAGCTGATAATGTCAAAACTATTATCTTTATCCTTATTTATAAAGTGTAGAGCATAAAATTGTTCGTTCTGCTCAACCGAAATTTCATCTTTGAATGATTTTATATAGATGTTTTCATATCTTTTTGAAGTTAGGATTATTTCTAATAAATCATGGTCTTCTTTTAATCTAAAAATATCTTTAGTTTTGCGATCTCCAAAGGCAAGGACTTTTGTGGCTATATCTTTAAGATAGCCGCTCATTTCTTTTTCCATTTTCTTAGGGAAACGAACATATGAAATCCTAGCAAAAATTAAGCCATCATACTCATTAAAGTCTAACTGAGAGAATGAAATGTCTTTTTTAAGGTCTAAATAACTTAAGATATTTTTTTCCATAGCTTCTTTTAAACAATGTTATAATTGTTTTTGTTTATAAACAAGGGTTAATTTATGGATTTAGAAGAAAAGAAACTTAGTTCAAAGAATGTATTTAAGGGAACGTTATTAGATGTTTATCAAGATGAGGTACTTTGCCCAAATGGTAATAAATCAAAAAGAGAATATATAAGGCACAATGGAGCAAGTTGTGTCATACCATTTTTGCCTAATGGAAAAGTAATCGTAGAGAAACAATTTCGTTATCCATTTAACGAAGTCGTATATGAGTTTCCTGCAGGTAAATGTGATTTAGGGGAAGATCCTCTTGAAACTGCAGTTAGAGAATTAAGAGAAGAAACAGGCTGCATTGCCGGAAACATTCAATTTCTTGGAGATATGTATCCATCTTGCGCATATTCAACTGAAGTAATTCATCTATATATGGCTAATGTTACTGAAAGAGTTGAAACCGAATTCGATGAAGATGAGAATCTTGAAATCGTCGAAATGACATTAGAAGAAGTGAAAACCCTTGTAAAGGAGCGCAAGATGAAAGATGCAAAAAGTCTATGTATCTTAACCTATCTTTCGTTAAAAGATTAGAAGATTAAATTATTTCTTTATTCAAATATTAATTTTGTGTTAAAATATCAATGCTATGGAAAAGTCAAACAAGTTTATTTTAATTATTGAAGACGACAAAACTACCCAAAGTAGACTCAAAAACGAGTTAAAAGAAAGAGGTTACCGCGTTGCATGCGTTGGAACAGCACAAGAAGGTATCGATTTCTGTATTAAAAATATCGTTAACATGGTCTTACTTGATTTAGGTTTACCAGATAGAGATGGTATGTACATTATTGAAACCCTTAGAACTTTCAATAACACACTTCCAATTATTGTCATTAGCGGCAGAAATTCAGTTGAAGCTAAAGTTTTAGCTCTTGATGCTGGTGCAAATGATTATCTTACAAAACCATTCAACATTGAAGAACTTGCTGCACGTATGAGAAAAGAATTTAGATACTTAGCAGCTGAAGAAAGACACTTATTCATCAATGGTAATTTAACAATTGATTATGACGCAAAGAGTGTTTTCTTAAATGGTGTTGAAGTTCATTTTACAAACTTCGAATATAAAATTATCGTCTTACTTGCATATAACATTGATCGTACACTTGCATATGATTACATTATTGATCATATTTGGGGTAAAGATGGTCAAGATCAAAACGGACTTAGGGTCTTCATGGCAGGCATTAGAAGAAAAATGGCCAGGGATCCAAAATCAGCAAAAATCATTCGTACAGATATCGGCGTCGGATATCGTATGAATAAAGTTAATTAAAATGGCGATTATTAAAATCGCTTTTTTGATAAAAATAGTGTACTTTTGCGGCGTTTTTAATTCAAAATTTGCCTTTTTATTGTAAATTATCTTTCAGAGAGGAGGATTAATTATGAACGAATTTAGAGATTTAATGTCAACAAAGGAAGAAGCGAATGTATTTATTTGTGGTGTTCCTTTTGATGGAAACGCATCTGTTGGGAAAGGGGCTAGTAAAGCACCAAGTGTTTTACGAGCTTTAAGTTATGATTTGCCACCTCTAGACATGACTGGCAATTTATTAACTGATGTCAAAATATGCGATTTAGGTGATTTTGATGCTTCTGATTTTACTAAACTTCAAAACGATTTCGCATCTAAACTATTTACTAATAAAGGTTTTCATATAATTTTAGGTGGAGATCATTCTATTGCTATTGCAAGTGAACGAGCATTTTATGATGATTGCGTAAAAAGAGGAAAAACACCTGTAATTGTTCATATGGATGCACATCCTGACATTTGTGATGTCTACGATGGAAGCAAATATTCACATGCTTGCCCAATTTTTAGGTCACTAGAATATGGTTTCAAGCCAGAAAATATTGTTTTAGTTGGCATTAGGGGCTTTGAAGCTCAAGAAATTGAGACTTTTAAGAAAAATCCAAAATTAGATGTCTTCAAGGCGATAGATATTAAGAAGCTAGGACCAGAACAATTCTTAAAATATCTTGTCAAAAAGTATTCATCTAAAGAATATGAGATTTATTTTAGCTATGACATTGATGCCAATGACCCAGCTTATGCTCCAGGAACTGGAACACCTGAAGCTTTTGGTTTAAGCAACTTTGAAACTGTAGCAATTGCAACTGGTTTAATTGCAAATTTAAATGTTACCTGTATGGACTTAGTAGAAATTGCACCACCTTTAGATGTAAATAATATTACCTCATGGCTTGGATTAAAGACACTTTATGAGATTTTCCACACTTTAATTATTAGTGAAAAAATACAAAAATAGTTGAGTTTTAGAGGGTTTTTGTGATTATTACTAGTTGGAAAGAGTATTTTAACGAAGAAAAGAAGAAGGATTATTTTCAAAATCTCCTTCGTTTTGTTGATGGTGAATATGCCACCAAAATTATTTATCCTGCAAAAGAAAATATGTTTAAAGCTTTTGAACTCTGCGATTTAAGGGACACAAAAGTGGTTATTATTGGCCAAGATCCTTACGCTCAGCCAAATCAAGCAATGGGTTTAGCTTTTAGTGTACCAAATGGTGAAAAACTGCCACCAAGTTTAAAGAATATTTTTCGTGAAATAATTGAAGAATTTAAATTAAATCAAGAACTACCAAAGAATGGGGACCTTACATACCTGGCAAAACAAGGAGTTTTGCTTTTAAATACCATATTAACTGTTGAAAAAGGTAAAGCGTTATCACATAAATGCAAAGAATATGATGAATTTGCAAGCAATGTCCTATCATTTTTAAATTCAATAAATAAACCTATGGTAATTATGCTCTGGGGAGATAAAGCAAAAAAATATAAAAGACTTTTAGATAATGATAGACATTTAATTTTAGAGGCTAACCACCCTTCGCCACTAAGTGCGAATAAAGGCGGATGGTTTGGAAACGGTTGTTTTAAGGCTGCTAATCATTATTTAGAAATAAAAGGCTTTAAACCAATACAATGGATTAATAAAGAATCGGAAGCACAAATTTTATTAAATTTTTAAAAAAATAGTTGAGTTTTGCGGCGTTTTTGCAATATATATACATTTAAGTTGATTTTAAATGTTGCAAATTTATTAGAGAATCTTACAATTTAAATGGGAGCTCGAGTACGGGCTGAGAAAAGTGTGATACTCACTTGACCTAACCTGATCTAGGTAATGCTAGCGTAGGAGTACTTATAAGTAATGCTACGCTTTTGCGTAGTTTTTATTTTATAGGAGAAGCATATGCAAAAGTTAAAGTCTTTTCTTGATAAGAATCGAAATCTTGTAATGTTATCTATAACATTCCTTGGGATGATGCTTATCTGCTTGGTTAACGGAATCTCGTTTTCAATAAAAGGGACAGAGATAATTAATAATTTTTCTGTATATTCAGTTATTTTTGCTGGAAGAATTAGTGTTGGTGATTATGTATTTGAGGCGAATGCTGGACAAATTGTTTTGTTAATAAGTTTGATTTCAATGATTTGTAGCTTTGTTTTTATAGTTTTAAGCTATTTCATACCAAAAATGGTTGCTCATAAAATCATAATTAGAACAATTTTCACGTCACTGATATGTGTCGCATCATTAGTTATCTTGCTTTCATCTAGAATTATTCAAGCTTCTGCATCAATTTATGAAGTTGATGGATTAAAGATAAAAGCGAACATGAATTGGTATTTTAGTTTATTCTATATTGCTTTTTTGGTTATTTATCTCGCAGTTTGTTTTTCGGAATTGTTTGAGATTCATAAATATAGTGTTAGAGAGATTTCTGAAACGGCTATATTAATTGCACTTGCTATTGTTTTGGATCAATTTGGCGCTATTAGATTCAACGCAACGGGAGGATCAATTAATTTTAGTGCGATTCCTTTGATTATTATTGGAATTAGATATGGCTTCTTTAAAGGTTTTGTTGCTTCAAGTATTATCTTTGGCGTGGTTACTTGCTTGCTTGATGGTTATGGCTTTATTACTTATCCATTTGACTACTTAATTGCATTTGCAGGTTATGGATTGGTATCTGTTTTCTATAATTTTGCACTAAAAATTGGTAAAAAAACCTCTAAAAGTCCACTATTTTTTGGAATTTTGGGAGTTATATTAGGCTATATTCCAATGACTTTGGTTCGTTATATTGGAACAATGTGCAGTGGTTATTTTCTATATGAAACTCCATTTGTTGAGAACTTTTTATATCAAACAACATACGTGCCTTTGTCTGCTTTAGCTTCGATAGCTGGCGTCTGTGTGTTACTCCCAGTAATAATGTTGCTAGAAAAGATGTATCCAGCATATCAAAAAAATGAAATTAAAAATGATGAAGAGTCTCCTAAAAACTAGGAGACTTTTTAAATAGTTAACTATTTAATCCATCTTTTTGGTTATATCTTTTTACTATATTTTATAGTAAAATATCACCAGCATTGTCGGAGGCGTTTATTATGGGATTAAAAAAATATGATAAAGAGGCCGCAGAAGCTCAATTAAAACTTGAAGAAGAGAAAAAAGTTGAAGAAACCAACGCTATTCAAGAGGACATTGAAGCTAATGAAGCTGAATTTCAAGAAATTTTGAAGCAAGAATTATCTGAAGATCAAAATGCGATTAAAGAAAGAATCGAAGCTGCTCGTGCAGAATATAATGTCAAAAACAAAAAACAAAAGAGAATTTCTACACTCATTAGTATTTGTGTTTTAGTTCTTTTAGTTGCCGCACTTGTCTTAATGTTAACATTAAGTTCAACATGGCAACCAATCGTTTATGTTTCACTTGGCGTTATGATTTTAGGTCTTGCTGCATCATTTGCTGCAACCAAGATTTTCAAAACAAGACTTACAAACGAAGCACAAATTTATGTTGCAACACTTTATAACGAAATCAACAATTACGTTTTTAGAAGTGAAGAGTTTTCAAACCTTGAAATTAAACCAAATGCTGAGATGAAAGATGAACTTTTCATTGATGCAAAGTTCTACAAAGACCTTAGGGGTACAAGAAGTAGAAACTTAATTAGTGTCACCTATAATGGTGAAAACCTTGGAATTGCAGATCTTGCTGCAACTGTCTTAGTCAAAGGCAAAACAGCTCCAATGTTCCTAGGTAAATATTACGATTACGAAAATACTTATTCAAAAGAAGGCAAACGCATTTTGATGCAAGTTAAGGGCGGTGAACTTTCTAGACCAATCGACGATATCGAAGATTTACCATATGGTGAAAACCATAAAAAATATGTCATTTACTCAAATGATGAAGATTGGAACAAAGTTTTAACTCCAAAAACCATCAAAGATATCTTAGAACTTAAAGTTGATAAAACTTTAATTGATGTCATTGTTAGCATTAGACCAGGCAAAACCAATATTGGTATCGATTATATGGATGAATTCATGAATATTCCTGTCGAAAATCCTTTAGATTTTGCAAATGTTATTAGAACTGAAAAAGATTTAGAAAAAGTACTCAAAGTTTTAGACGACATTAAATAATTTCCTTTTAGGAGAATTTTTTATGAACTTGAAGGGAAATTGGATAGAAGTTCAGGGTTATAAGCATGACGGCACTATGCATAGAATTTGGGATAGTGTTTATGTTGTGGAAGAAACTTCTGAATATATAGTGGCAGTTAGTACAAAAACGAAGGTTATCGAGAATAACTATAGAGTTTGGTATACAAAAGAACCTGCAGTAATGGTCTATTACAAGAAATTGTGGTGGAACGTGATTGCAATGTTTAAAAAGACTGGTATTACGTATTACGTAAATCTTGCTTCACCATTTGTTGAAGATTATAGAAGAATCAAATATATCGATTATGATTTGGATATTAAGAAATATCCAACGAATGAAATTCGTTTAATTGATGTTAGGGAATATGGATACCACAAAAAGATTTTTAATTATAGTGAAGAAATTGACACAATTCTTCGCTATAACACAAAAGAAGTTGAAGAGAAGATGAAAAAGTGTGAATTTCCTTTTGATGATGAGAAAATCAAGCACTATTATGATCTCTTCCTTGAAATGAAGAACGCAAAAGGAAAATGACAAAGAAGTTAGTTTTACATAGTGAGTTAGAAACAAGAAAACTTGGCGAAGCCATTGCTCAAATGCTTTTTCCTGGCGCAGTAATTACTCTTGCTGGTGATTTAGGCGCAGGAAAAACTACATTTACAAAGGGCATTGGCGCCGGCTTAGGCATTCAAGACGACATCAATTCGCCTACTTTTAACATTTTAAAATGTTACTTTGGTGGGAAGATGAGTTTATATCACATCGATGCTTATCGACTTGAAGGTGTTGATGAAGCTAACAAAAATATCGGACTTGAAGAGGTCATCGAAGGTGATGGTGTCGCCATTATTGAATGGCCGGAATTCATCAAAGAGATGATTCCTTTTGATTCACTTCAAATTGAAATATATATTCTTGAAAATGGCGACCGCGAATTTGTGATTTCAAGCAATTCGCCAAACTATTATCAAGTTTTATTAGTCGCAGAAGAAGGTAAATTCTAATGTATTCTTTAATTTTAGATAGTGGAAATATCAACTTAGTCGTTGGACTTGCTAAAGATGGCAAAGTTATTGACCAAATTGTTTATCAAGCCTGGCAAAAGCAAAGTGAACTAATGATTCCCGAAATTGAAAAGATTCTTAAAAATAACAATGTTTCGCCTAAAGAAATTGGCGAAATCCATGTTACTAAAGGTCCAGGAAGCTATACAGGCATAAGAATTGCTTTAACAATCGCAAAAATTTATGCGATGACTTTAGACATTCCTTGTTATGCATATTCTTCACTTAAGGTTTTACAAAAAGAAGGTCAACCTTCAATTTGCTTAATGAACGCTAGAAGCCAAAGGTCATATTTTGGTGTTTATAAAGAAAACGAAACAATTGTTTTAGATAAGGTTTTGCCTAATTCTGAAGTAATGAAATACATCGAAGAACA
>Ga0256405_10008543_pt1 | contig 14596 bp, 10 predicted proteins | sample RumenRJG_02DNA_FD_189096 | JGI IMG/M metagenome (GOLD analysis project Ga0256405, IMG submission 189096) | Bovine rumen microbial communities from Lethbridge, Alberta, Canada - RJG_02 | ecosystem: Host-associated > Mammals > Digestive system > Stomach > Rumen | place: Canada: Alberta...
TATCCTTTAACCTAATACCTATCCTTAATTGGTCTTCTACGCTGTTAATAAGAGCCTTGCTTATGTTGTGGTCTCCATCTTTAAATGGAGCCTCATGTGAGTAAGTTCTCTTGCATTTAGGACATCTGTATCGGTCCCTAATTAGCTTTACACTGTAGTAACTGTCACCAAAGGGTAGATGCCTTATCACTGTCTCATATTGACCATGAGCGTGCATCTTACAACCACAGCACTCACACGTTGGTACATCTGTCTTCTCAAGGCATCCTACAATCAGTTTTTGAAACTTTGTATAAATTTCATCATTGTGCTTATATGATTTTTCACCAACTGTTTGTTCGTAAGATAACTGACGAAATCCTTCTAGCTGAGAGTTGATCAAAAGCTTGCCTGCTAAATCGACAGTAGCCTTCGCAGGTAATTGAGTTATTTCCTCATTACTTGTACAATGCATATTGAGCCTTTTGTTAGATTGTTTATTGAACAACTCAATTATAACATTAGGCTCTTTTTATTTGTGTTTACGATCTAAGATCCCACACTACTTTGCATTTATCCGTTTTATTTGTATTGTGCTTTTCAAAAGGTGACACAAAACCTCTACGCTAATTGTAAACTTTAATAATACTTGAAAACAAGACCGCGTTTTGTGATCAAAAACTGTTACAGTACATAAATCTTTGTATTTTCAAGATAAAAAAACTCGGATTTTATAAAATCTTGTGACATAAGAAATGTGAAGTAAAGATCAATTTAGATAAATCGCGTAGGAATGCGGAATAAAGCCGTATTCCTATTTTTTTATCTGTGTTATAATATCTCATGAATTCATGAGATATTATAGGTGTTATTATGGCGCAAATCACTGAACCTAAATTACCTAGCTTAAAAGTTGGCTCTAGCAAATATAAAGGCAATACTTACTATTACGTGCAGACTTATACTTTTCACTACGATCCAAAGACGAAGCATTCTATTCGTGATAGTCAAAAGACAGTTGGTACCATTAAAGGTGGTAATAAATATGGTGAGATTGAATTTAAACAGGAATTTATCGATGAATATCCTGATTTAAATAGTTTTAGAACCTATAAAACTGAGAATGGCATTGAGTTTAAGTTAATTGACGATGAGCTTGATGTAGTAACTAAAGCTTTAAAAGTTAAGAAGCTAATAGGCGGTGCTACATGGGCAATTGATAAGGCTATATCTCAGATAGGTATTGGAGATGCTTTAAGGTCAACTTTTGGTCAATACAAACGTCATCTTAAGCTAGCTTCTATCATTAACTACATGATACAACAGCGTACATGTGTTATGCACAACTATGAGCCTTTTGCAAAATCTCATTGGTTACCATGGTCTAGGCCTTTAAATGATGCTCAAATTCATCACTTGTTTAAGAATATTACAGAGGACGACATATTCAGATTCTTTAATGCATTAAACCGTGGTTACCGCGATAAATTCGGCGAGCAATTCTTTAAGAGATTATTTGTAGCTTTAGATTCAACCTCTATCTCAAACTACTCTAAAGAGCTTTCTTTAGCTGATATGGGACATAACAAGGACGGAGACTTTCTAAAACAGATTAACTACCTCATGGTATGTGATGAAATCTCAGGCTCCTTAATCTATGGTAAGACCTATAAAGGTAATGTTGTAGATGTTAGTACCATCAAAAATCTTTTAGCTGATTTAAAGTGTATTTTTAAGTATGACGGTGATGACGACTTTTTTCCTAACTTAGTCTTTGTTACGGATAGAGGATATGATTCAAATGATAATCTCCAGGATTTCTTAAAACATGGCTTTAACTTTGTCATGCGCGCTGCTCGATTAGAGCTTGATACATGGGTTAGTAGCACTATTGACAAGCATATTGATGAGCTCAAAGACTTTAATAACTTTGATACCTATGTTGAACAGTATGTTTATACAGCTAAAGTTGAGTATAAATACGATGACTACCCTATACAGGATAAGAATAAAAACAACACTACCAAGGTCGATACATACGTTCACATGTACTACGATCCTAAAATCTACAATCAGCAAAGAGATAATATCGTCTTTAATATTAACCTCGCCCGTAACAGCTATAACCAAAGGGTTCAAGACTTCTATAATGAAAATGGCTCTGCTTCTGTTGAGGATTTAGGCAAAATAGATATTGGTAAAATGCAGAGTTTTATCCGACACTACTGCTCATTTGATGCTAAAGGCTTTGCTGTTATCAATTCAGATAAGGTCCATAAAAAGCTTAAGTACTGTGGTGTTATGGCTTTAGTTAGTGATTGTTTATCCGATCCTAAAGAAGCTTTATTTGCCTATATGAACAGACAGCGTGTTGAACGTAACTTTGAAACTCATAAATCTATTTTAAGGTTTAACCGTCCTTACTCATCTAATGATAAGTCCTTCCAAGGTAAGTTCTTATGTGAAATGTTAGCTACAGCCGTTTCTATTTACTTTGAAACCAACCTCAAGAACTATGAAAAGACTCCTGATGCTGCTAAAGATAATATCATAATAAACAGTTCCTCCATGTCTAAGATCATTGATGAGCTTAATACCATCATGCTGGTCTCTCTTAAAAATGGCTTTTACTTTGATGAAGTTCAAGGTAAATATCGTCACCTATATAAAGCTTTAGGAGTACCTGTGCCTGAATCACTATATAAATATGAAAGCGAGTGCAATGAGAAAGTAGAAGATGAAGAGCCTTATGAAAAGCCTGACGAGGAATTGATGCAAATTGGAGGAGAACTGATGTAAAAAAAAGATCAGCGGTGTTGCTGATCTTTTATATGAAACTCGGATTAGTGTGACATAAAAAAATTACAAAATCCGAGAAAAAACGCCTTTTCTTTTTTGGATCTGAAAAAGCGTTTTTAGTGCATTATGTATTATTTTAGACAACTAGATGTTTTTGATGATCTCATCACCAAATTCGCTAGTAGTTAAGGTAGTAGCGCCTTCCATTAAGCCAGCAAAGTCTGAGGTTACGCGCTTTGAAATAATTGCTTTTTCCATAGCGCTTACAATTAAGTCTGCAGCCTCTTCCCAGCCCATATGACGAAGCATTAACTCAGCTGATAGAATAATTGAACCAGGGTTTGCCTTGCCAGTGCCTGCAATAGTAGGAGCTGTACCATGAGTTGCCTCAAAGATAGCGCTATCAAAACCGATGTTAGCACCTGGAGCAATACCAATACCACCAACTTCTGCTGCTAGTGCATCAGAGATGTAGTCACCGTTTAAGTTCATAGCGCAAACTACATCGTAGTCTTGTGGGTATAGAAGGATATTCTGTAAGAATGCATCTGCAATGCAATCTTTTACAACAATCTTCTTGCCATTCTTTGGATTTACAAAGCTTACTACGCCCTTTTCATCTTTAGTTGCACCGTACTTCTCTTCTGCTAGCTTATAGCCCCAGTTCTTGAAAGCACCTTCTGTAAACTTCATGATGTTGCCCTTGTGCACGATAGTAACTGACTTTCTATCATGATCAATTGCATACTCAAAAGCAGCACCGATTAAACGCTCAGTACCTTGCTTTGACATAGGCTTTACACCAATACCGCAGTTTTCAGTAAAGCGGATCTTCTTAACGCCCATTTCTTTTTGTAAGAAATCAATTAACTTTTGAGCGCCTTCTGAATTTGCTTCCCACTCAATACCTGCATAGATATCTTCAGCGTTTTCACGGAAGATCACAGTATCAACTAGCTCAGGGTGCTTAACAGGTGATGGTACACCTTTGAAGTAACGAACAGGACGTAAGCAGATATATAGGTCAAGAGTCTGACGTAATGCTACGTTTAATGATCTAATACCACCGCCTACAGGAGTAGTTAGAGGGCCTTTGATTGCTACGTGGTACTTTTTAATAAAATCAAAAGTCTCATCTGGTAACCAAGTATTGTCACCATAAACTTCAACTGAACGGCCACCTGCGTAGATTTCCATCCAAGAGATCTTCTTTTGACCGTTGTAAGCTTTAGCAACTGCTGCATCTACAACTTTCTTCATTACAGGGGTGATATCGGCACCGATACCATCACCACGAATGAAAGGAACGATTGGGTTGTTAGGAACTTGTAACTTACCCTTAGCATCAATCTCAATAGCAGCACCATCTGTAGGTACAACAACTTTACTTGTAAACATCTTCAACTCCAAAATTAAGTTAACTAAAGTTATTGTACGCAAGATGTTGAGCTTATGCCACGTTCGCCCCAAAAACATCTAAAAGATCCATTTTTGTGCAATAGATTATCAATCTTAACAGATCTTGTGAAACACTAAGATCCAAGTAAATGCACAGGATAGTAGTAATTACCGTCCCCTATTGCTCTAATTTTATCGGTACAGTCTATGACTAAGCCGTTTTTGATGGGAAGATTATATTTATCTAAAACCTTAAAGTTCTTTGTTGCCTTTTTTGGAGTGATCCCCTTCTTTACTTCAATAGGATAGATTGACCTGTCTTTTACAAACAATAAATCAATTTCTTTTTGATCGCTATCTCTATAGTAGAAAAGGTAATCTTTAGGATCTAAGTTGAAAGATGATAAGTTTTTAACTATCTCACTTACTACGTAAGTTTCAAAAAAGGCTCCAGATAAAGTATATTTCTCTAGCATTTGCGCATTTGGGATCTTAGACAAATAAGCACACAAGCCTGTATCTAAAAAGTACAATTTAGGCGCTTTAATAATTCGATTGCTTACGTTAGCCATATATGGCCTTAAAAGATAAACAATGCCTGATGTTTCTAATATTGAAATCCACTTTTTCAAAGTTCTAGTATCAACTCCACAATCTCTAGCTAAAACGTCGTAATGAAGTTCTTGTGATGTTCTTAGAGCAAGAATTTGCAAAAAATTTAAAAACAAGTTTTCACTTGAGGCTTGAATGAGCTTTTTCACATCTTTTTCTAGATATGTTGAAACGTATGATTTAAAGTAAAACTCTCTATCTGCAATTTGAGTCACTACATCAGGCATCCCACCTTTAAAAATGCTCTCAAATATTTGTTCGCGAGTTTTATAGGTAAGCTTTGAATCTCTTTCCCTATCTAGCAAGATCTCTATGTTAGGATTAAACAATCTTGCCTCAACTTGATTTATCTCAGGATTTGAAAAACCATACATATCAATGATGCTACAGCGCCCGGCTAAAGAATCACTAATACCCTGTTGTAATTCAAATCGATTAGAGCCTGTAATTACATACATCAAAGAGCGGTCTTCATTACTATCAAGCCACTTTAATCTTTGCTCATCAATACGTCTTTTGATCTCATCTAAAAGCAAAGGAGCCTTTTGAATTTCATTAATTACCAAAGGCCATCGATAGCTATCTAAAAAAGCACGAGGATTACTTATCGCAAGCGCCCTGTCATCAAGATTGTCAAGGCTTACATAGCCAAAACTATCCTTAAAAAGTTGGTGGACAGTTGTTGACTTACCAACCTGTCGTGGTCCATAGATAGCAATACAAGGAAAAGACTTACTTACATTTATAATTGCTTTTTCAATAGTTCTTTGTACATACATAGGAGCCACCAATATTAATCTTACCTACTTATAATTTTAGAATATTTTTCGGTAAAAACAACATAGCTATGTACTTTTCACCGATTTTTAAATATTTATTTGATTTATATATTCTTTTTTTAATATTAACGAGCAAATTTTCCTTAATACACACCATATTTTATCTTTATTCATTGTATTTTTCGGTAAAAACAGCATAGCTATGCATTTTTCACCGAAATACTAAAATTTCCATAAATATTAGAAAAATAAATGCCACTTATATCAAACTTCTAGGCAGTTTCTGATAAAATTAAGAGCATTGGAGAAAAACATGTCACAAAGATTTAAGCCTTATGCAACCGTTGCTTTAATCGTAGAGCATAACGGTAAATACCTTATTGTTGAAGAATACAATGAAGATCAAGATAACCGCTTAGTTTTCGGTAATCCTTGTGGTCACATTGATGGTAAAGAAACCATTTTAGAAGCTGCTATTCGTGAAGGTCATGAAGAGACTGGTTGCGATGTTGAATTAGTAAGCTTAATCTCTATCAACGATTATGTAAAAGATAATGAGACCATCTATCGTTTCTGCTTTGAAGCCAAATTAAAAGACTACAAAGAGAAGATGGAAGCTGACGATCCAGATCAAGAGATCTTAGCTGTTAAGTGGTACACCAAAGAAGAAATATATCAAGGTAAAGATAATTGGCGTACCCGTTTAGTAGGTCAAAACTTTGATGCTTACTTTAGTGGTCAAAGATTCCCTCTATCTTTAATTAAGAGCATTCATCCTTAAAAATGATTTTAGATCCAAAGATCCCTTACGATAAATTAAAAGGCAAGCATGTGGTGCTTGGTCTTTCTGGTGGTGTAGACTCATCTGTAAGTGCAGCTTTATTAAAAGAGCATGGCATGAAAGTTACTGCTCTTTTCATGAAAAACTGGGAAGAAGATGACACAAACTCTTATTGTGCTGCAGCTCAAGATAGAGAAGATGCTCAAAAAGTTTGTGATAAGTTAGGTATCGAGCTTAAAACCATCAACTTTGCCGCCGAATACTGGGATAACGTTTTTGAGATCTTCTTATCTGAGTACAAAGCAGGTCGCACCCCAAATCCAGATATTCTTTGCAATAAAGAAATTAAATTTAAAGCTTTCATGCAATACGCTTTTGAAGTTTTAGATGCTGATTTTATTGCAACAGGCCACTACTGCCAAAGAAGTTTTAACACCGAACGTGCTCACTTAATGCGTGGTGAAGATACCAATAAAGATCAAAGCTACTTCTTACATGCAATTGGACAAAACATTTTAGAGCGTGTGCTCTTCCCTGTTGGTGACATTGAAAAGCCAAAAGTAAGAGCAATTGCTGAATCTTTAGGTCTAGCTACTGCTAAAAAGAAAGATTCGACTGGTATTTGCTTTATTGGTGAAAAGCGTTTCCACGAGTTTTTATCAAAGTATATTCCTGCCCAGCCAGGTCTTATTAAGACTGTTGATGGTGAGGTTGTAGGCAAACACGATGGCTTAATGTACGCAACTATTGGCCAAAGAAAAGGACTTCACATTGGAGGCACTAAAGACTCTAATGGTAAGCCTTGGTATGTAGTTGAAAAGGATGTTAAAAACAACGTTCTAATCGTCGCAGAAGGAAATGACGATAAAGCATTATATTCAAATGGTCTTTATGCAATCCAAGAAAGTTGGATCACAGAATGTCCAAAGCTCCCATTTGAGTGCACATGTAAGATCCGCTACCGTCAACCAGATGTTGCTTGTACAATCTATCGTGACGGTCAGAATTTAAAAGTTATGTTTAAAAATCCTGTTGCTGCTGTTGCACCTGGCCAGTCAGTAGTATTCTACGATGGTATGGATTGCTTAGGTGGTGCGGTGATTGATAAACACATTAAAGAGTAATTATGGCAGATATTAAATCAGAGACTATAGCCCTTGCAGCATTATTTCAATGCTGTACTCAAATTCAAAGAATAGCAACTACAGGCTATTTTGATGAAAGAGCTGTAGCATCAGTAATTCGCTCACTTATTGTTACTGATCCCAAAACTATAGATGATATCTATCAAGAAAGTGATTTAGTTGTAGGTTTTAAGCAAATTTTAGATAGCTTTGGTAAAGGCGATATGTCAAAAGCAGCTGATACCATTGTTATTACTAAAATGGCTCTAAAACTCATCACCCTTGCCCACAATGTGGAAGGCAACGACAAAGTATTTAATCGTATGTCAGATGAGATTGATGCTCTAACCCGTGCTATTACTACAGATCATCCAGATTTTTTAACCTTTGGTAATACCCAAGTTGTAAATACCGAAGAGAATTTCCACCTATTTGGTTCTTTATACCAATCAATTATTTCTCCAAATTTTGCTAAACTAATCATCTATGGAGAGGAGCGTTGCTTACGCGAAGTTTCAAACCAAGAAAAGATTAGAGCACTTCTATTAGCAGGTATAAGAGCTGTAATTTTATGGCGCCAAGTTGGTGGTCGTCGCAGATTTTTAGTGTTCCGTCGCAAGGCAATTCTTGAGTACGCAAGAGCACATGTTTAAAGGTTTTTTCATTATTTTTTAGAGGGCAAAAATGGAATTATCATCATTAACTGCTGTTTCTCCTTTAGATGGCCGTTACGCATCAAAGACTGTTGAGTTACGTCCAATCTTCTCAGAGTACGGTTTAATGCGTTTCCGTGTTCAAGTTGAGTTAACTTGGCTTAAGCACTTAGCAAACTGCGAGGCTATTAAGGAAGTTCCTGCTTTTTCAAAAGAGACTATTGAGTTCATTGACTCAATTATCAAGAACTTCTCTGAAGAAGATGCTAAGAACATTAAAGAGCGGGAAGCTGTAACTAACCACGATGTTAAGGCTGTTGAGTACTTCTTAAAAGATAAGACCGCATCTAATGCTGAAATTGCAAAGGTTAAAGAGTTCATCCACTTTGCATGTACCTCTGAAGATATCAACAACAACTCTCATGCTTTAATGCTTAAGACTGCACGTGAAGAAGTAATCCTTCCTGTAGTAGATGAGATCATTGCTAAGATCACTGAGCTTGCTCACAAGTACGCAGAAGTTCCACTACTAGCTCGTACCCACGGCCAGCCAGCTTCTCCTACCACTATCGGTAAGGAAATGGCTAACGTTGTATATCGTATGCGTCGTCAGCGCGATGAAATCGCTCGTGTTGAGATCTTAGGTAAGATCAACGGTGCTGTAGGTAACTTCAATGCTCACAGCGTAGCTTATCCTGATGTTGATTGGTATGCTTTCTCAAAGGCTTTTGAAGAGGACTTAGGTCTAACCTTCAATCCATACACTACCCAGATTGAGCCTCATGATTACATGGCAGAGCTATTTGGTGCAGTTGATAGATTCAACACCATCCTATTAGACTTTGATAGAGATATTTGGATGTACATTTCAAACGGCGTATTCACTCAAAAGACTATCGCTGGTGAAATCGGTTCATCAACCATGCCTCACAAGGTTAACCCAATCGACTTTGAGAACTCAGAAGGCAACCTAGGTATTGCAAATGCCCTATTCATGCACTTAGGTAACAAGCTTCCTGTATCACGTATGCAGCGTGACTTAACTGACTCAACCGTTCTACGTAATTTAGGTGTAGCATTTGGTTACTCACTAATTGCTTATAAGTCAACCTTAAAGGGTATTTCTAAGCTACAGGCTAATGTTGAGCACACTGCTGTAGAACTAGATAACAACTGGGAAGTTCTAGCTGAGCCATACCAGACTGTAATGCGTCGTTACGGCATTGCAAACCCATACGAGAAGTTAAAAGCTTTAACTCGTGGTCAAAAGGTTACTAAGGAGATCATGGAGAACTTCTTAGAGTCTTTAGATATGCCAGAAGAGGCTAAGGCTTTACTACGTGGCTTAACTCCTGCAACCTACATTGGTCGTGCTGTTAAGTTCGCAAAAGACATCTAAGCTTAAGTTTAGATAAGTTCTCTAAAAAGCAGGTGCAAAAAGCATCTGCTTTTTTTATTCTACTTTAAAAACTTTAAGAAAGTTGGTTGAACCATCATTAGGTTCATCAACAACAATAACAGCATATTTATCTGTATGATTAACGTTGCTTGTTTCACCGTAATGATGTTTCTTTACTTGAATGAAAGCTTCTTGTTTTTTTACTTCAATGTCATCTAATGATTTTGCTATCTTAAATTCAAAGACAACGCATCTATCATTACTAAAAACTTCAAGATCAGATCTACCGCTTAAATTTAAGTTCTCCCTATTTACTCTGATATTTTTACTTACTAATACGGAGTAGATCATATCAACGACCATACTCTCTTTAGAAAGCAAGAGTTGTTTAGAGTTGTAAGAGAAAAGTCTTACGATATTATTTAGAACCCTAGAAACAACATTATGATCACCAGACATTAAATCATGTAAAACATCATTTTTGCTTGCAATATTATCGTCAATATCTAAAGACAAAATCTTTTCCAAAATTATTCTGTTAATCGAAGATCTTACTTCTTGATTTGGAAAATCAATCTTAAACTTTTTGTCACCTACTAACTCTTTTATTGTCAAAAATCCTGCTTGATATAGTAACGATACATCATCAATATCTTCAAATGAAGACTTACTAGTCAACTCACTTTCAGACTTAATAATTCCTGATTTACTATTTAAATCTAATATTGGCTTGATTCTATCTTCTAGCTCTATTTTGTTTTTAGAATTTCTGTAATGACTTATTATCAACGATTCAGGAGAGCCTGAATCCATCCAATAAGGCTCAAATCCCCTCTTTGGTTTTTGTAGACAACCTAAAATTGACCAAGGATTATATACACTTGTTGAGCATTCTTCATCAAAACAATATCCGTTATAATTCTCTTTTAATAGCTGGTAAGTTTGCTCTTTAGTTAAATGATTTGTTTTACCTAAATTAGCAATATATTCATCAAAATAAGTATGGAGTTCAGAATCAGTGATACCTAAAAGTTCACCAAAATCAGAACTCATCGAAAGATCATTAAAAGAATTACCTCCAGAAAAAATACTTGTTTGAGACAGCTTTAAAATTCCTGTGATTAAGGTAAATCTAAATTGATTGCCTGCTAAAGCCTTTACAGTTTTAAAGAAATCGTTATAGAACTTTAACATGTTTGCATAAAGTTCTTCACTAATTCCCTTAGCAACAATTAAAGGATCATCATATTCATCAAGCAGAAACACAAAATTTTCACTTGATGATTTTTTTAGACAATCTCTAAAAAAGTCTCCTGGATGCTCTGAAGTCACACCATCTATTGATATATCTTTATTTAAAAACTCTTGCTTAATTTGGCTATACAAACTAGAAAGAAAACCATCAAATGTTGTCCAAAAGCTAGATGAAAAGTCTAAATGAATAACTTTATATACTCGATTGTCACTCCATTTATCATAAAGTTTAAGACCTTTAAAAGGCTCTTTTCCTTTTGAAAAAAGAATTTCTAGAGTTTGTAATAAGGTTGTCTTACCAAACCTTCTTGGCCTTGAGATAAAAATAGGTTGAATTTTTCTAGCTAATTTGGCCACAAGATCTGTCTTATCAATATAGACTAAGCCATAATTTTTGAACTGAGTAAGATTTGTTACCCCCAATGGCAACAAATCTAAGTCTATATGCATTCCCATAAAACAACCTATGAGTAAAGATATGAAAGCAAAACTGTCCTACTTAGAAGTATCTAATGGAGCAAATGATTTAACTAGATCATCAATTGCTTTACATTGTACTAAGAATGGCTCAAGCTTATCTAAAGGTAGTGCTGATGGACCATCACACTTAGCCTCATCAGGATTTGGATGAGCTTCTAAGAATAAGCCACCAATACCTACAGCCATACCAGCACGAGCAAGATCTGCTACCTGAGCACGACGACCACCAGAGGCAGCACCTGTGCTATCACGACATTGTAGAGAATGGGTTACATCAAAGATAATTGGGTAATCACCACAAACTTTCTTCATCACGCCAAAGCCAAGCATATCAACTACTAAGTTATCATAGCCAAAGCAAGTACCACGATCGCAAAGCATAATATTGTGGTTGCCACACTCCTCAATCTTCTTGGTGATGTTAATCATTTGGCCTGGAGATAGGAATTGAGGCTTTTTAATATTGATAACTTTACCAGTCTTGGCAATTGCTTGTACAAGATCAGTTTGACGAGCAATAAAAGCAGGAAGCTGTAGTACATCACAAACTTCAGCAACAATTGGAGCTTGCTCTTTTTCATGAACATCTGTAATTACAGGTACATTAAAGGTCTTTTTGATCTCCTCAAAGATCTTCATACCTTCATCTAAACCAGGACCGCGATAAGAGTAAATTGAAGAGCGATTAGCCTTATCAAAACTTGCCTTAAATACATAAGGAATACCAAGCTTTTGTGTAACTTTTACATAGTGCTCACAAACCTTCATGGCTAAATCACGGCTTTCTAAAACATTCATACCACCAAAGAGTACAAAGTTCTTTGAATTGCTAACTTCAATATTGCCAATCTTAATTACTTTATCTGTCATATTTACTCCTAAAACTATTTATTCAATTATATAGAAAATTGAAGGTCTTAAAAATGAAAAAGCGCAGAATCTTTGAGATCCTGCGCTTAGAAATGTAGATTAGTAAGAGATTAAACTCTAATCTTAGCAACTAAGTTGGTTAAATCAGCTACTGCATCACTTGCAACACCAACGATGTTCTGAGTGGTATCAACCTCTTGAGCGAAACCTTGAGCTGAGTTGGTAATGCTCTGCATGTTAGTAGAAATTTCAGAAGTTGCAGTGGTCTGCTCTTCAGCTGCAGTTGCAATCTGACCAATCTGAGCATTTACAATCTCAACCTTCTCGATAATGTCATTTAGTAATGACTCAATAGCAGAAGCATCTGTTGCTAGTAAATCCATTGACTCAACTGACTTGGTCATAGACTCGTTTGCAAGATTTGCCTCGTTTTGAACCTGTGAAACCATGTCAGTGATTTCTTGAGTTGACTTAGAAGTACGTGATGCTAGAGCACGAACTTCATCTGCTACAACTGCGAATCCCTTACCAGCCTCACCAGCACGAGCAGCCTCAATTGCAGCATTTAATGCTAGTAAGTTAGTCTGAGATGCAATCTCATCAATGGTCTGAACGATGGTACCAATCTTCTGAGCACGGTCAACAAGTGACTTAACCTGTTCAGCGTCATGCTTAGACTTAGAAACTTGGTTTTGAATAGCTTCGATAGTTAAGCGAACCTTATCCACACCTTCTTGAGTGGTTCTGTTAGAATCCTCTGCGTTAACAGCAGCTTCTTGACAGTTCTTAGCAATATCTGAAGTGGTTGAAACCATCTCATCTGCTGCAGCTGCAACAGTTAATGCTCTGTTCTCAGTTGACTTAGCAGCTTCAGTAATTGAATCTGTTGAAGTACGGATATCGGTAAAGTTGTTGTTTAAGTTTGCCTCAGCATCCTTAATAGCACCTACAATGCCCTTCCACTCTAAACGCATCTGCTCTAATGACTTTAATAGAACACCAAAGTCGTCAGTCATATTGGTCTTAACTTCTAAGGTTAAGTCACCACGAGCGAAGGTTGATGCAACCTTAACAGCTTTCTGAATTGACTGAGTAAATACTGCTGATAAGAAGAGGCTGATGATTAAAGAAAGAACTACAGCAATTACAGTTACAGTGATAACAATCACGATAGGAGTATTTGAGTTTAGCTCTTCCATTCTGCTTACTATGTCTGATAGTAGACCGTTGTTAACAGTGGTTAATTCTTTTTGTGCAGAAACTAAACGTGGGTAAATCTCAACAGAGTAAATACCACGAGCCATAGGTTGGAAGTTTCTATCTAGAACTGGTTGTAGACGATTACGATACTGATCAACTGCCTCAGTTACATCAGTCTTAATCTTAGCTGATATTTGAGACTTTGCTCTTGCGTCAATCTTATTGGCAGTATCAACAATCTTGTTTAATTTCTCGTCAATAGCAGCCTTGTTCTGATCGTTATACTCACGGATGTTACTTACGAATACGAAGATTTGATCGTTAACATCAGCAATCACACCGCCTAAATCAACATTGGTGTTATAACGGCCAGATAATTGCTCATCAGTATATTCTACTGAAGATTTAATCTGAGATAAGTTATATAAAGAAAATACAGCAAGAATAAGTGTTAACACAATAACAGACATGAAAGCTGTAATTAGTTTTGACTTAACTGCTAGTGAACGATACCAACCAAGCATAGTATATCTACCTTTTACTTTTCTATTTTGATTTTCCTAAAGGGAATAATGTAAAAAAAACACTTTCATTGTGTTCTATTACGTATTATCGACGTTTTAGCAATTTTTATTAGCAAATAATTTAAATAATAAGATATGCCTCAAAAAATAAATTAAGCTGTGTCAATGCTTTGAGGACTTTTCGACAATTTTGTAAGGAAAATTACATAGTTATTAAAGTACAAAAGTTGCAAAATATTCCTAATTTTACTTTTATTACTTTGAGCAAATAAGGCTTATATTTGCCACTTTTGAATAATTAGCGCAGTACATTATACAGAAGTTTGTATAATCTTTTATTGATAATGATTATCTTTTTGAGTTAAGTTCACTAAATTACTCGTTTTTGAGCACCTTAGAACAAAAGAAAGTAACAGAAAAAAGGGGCCTTTTCTAAGACGCCTTATTAAGATTTAACATTTATTTGAGATAAGTTCCCTTGCTCTATAGCTAGGGGATGAATCGAAAAAGATGTTGAAATAAGCAGATTTATTGTGTAGAATCTAATTATTATTTTGAAGTAAGTAATATATCAAATAGATTATTAAGTAGTATTTAGTAAGATTAGAATTTATGGTATATAGCAAAAGTAATAATTCAAAGCATGTACGTGCTTTGCAATTTGAAATCTTCCCAAATGAAGAGCAAAAGCTCTTGATTGAGAAGACTTTCGGCTGTTGCCGTAAAGTATACAATCTAATCATT
>Ga0256405_10008544_pt1 | contig 14596 bp, 5 predicted proteins | sample RumenRJG_02DNA_FD_189096 | JGI IMG/M metagenome (GOLD analysis project Ga0256405, IMG submission 189096) | Bovine rumen microbial communities from Lethbridge, Alberta, Canada - RJG_02 | ecosystem: Host-associated > Mammals > Digestive system > Stomach > Rumen | place: Canada: Alberta | collected...
GCTCAGTTCCTGACGGCTGCATAAAAAACTCCAGCCCCAATTGGAGCTGGAGAGAAAATATTTCTTTTATTTCGACTGTCTACTTGACGAGTAGCAGTTCACGGATCGCGCGCACGGTCTCTTTTTTTATTCTTTCTGCAAAGCCGCAAAGCGTCCTCTGCTCCGGACCGCCGCGGCGCCGCGTCAGTCTTCGCCCAGGAACCGCTTCTCGAATTCGCCGAGCGGCACCGGCTTTGAATAATAGAAGCCCTGGAAGTAATCACAGCCCATGCCGGAAAGCGTCTCGAACTGCGTCTCCGTCTCGACGCCCTCGGCGATGACGGACATCTTCAGTTTCTTCGACATCTCGATGATGCTCGCCAGGATGCTCCGGTTGCGCGCCACGTTCTCCGTATCGTCCAGGAAGTCCTTGTCGATCTTCAGGATGTCCGCGTGGATGTCCTTCAGCATGTTCAGCGACGAATAGCCGGAGCCGAAGTCGTCGATCTCCACATGGTAGCCCTTCTTCCGGAGCGACGCGACGAGCTCGATGTAGCGTTTGACGTCGGTGATCAGCGTCGTTTCCGTGAACTCCGGATTGAACTGGTCGCGGGCGATCCCGTACCGCCCGACCAGGTCGTCGAACGTCTTCTCGATGTCGACGTAAAGGATGTCCTGCGGGGAGACGTTGACGGAGACGAAGATGTCCTTCCGCTTCGTCCCGGCCAGCCTCTTCAGGATCTTTGCGGCTTCCTCCCACACGAACGCGTCGAGCTTGTGGATGAGCCCCGCGTTCTCCAGGATCCCGATGAACTCCGACGGGAGCACAACAGGCTCTCCCTCTTTCCTCGCCCAGCGGACGAGCGCCTCCGCGCCGACCAGGTTCCTGCCGGCGTCGATGATCGGCTGCAGATAGACGCGGAACTGCCCTTCGGAAAGCGCCTTCTCGAACTCCGCGATGACGACGTTCTCCCGCAGGATGTGCTCCATCATGCGGTCGTCGTAGTAGGAGACCGCGATGTCGGATTCCTGGTGCATCGATGAGATCGCGATGTTCGCGCGGTCGCACATGATCGAAACGTCCATCGACCGGTCTTTGATCTCGTACACGCCGATCCGGTACTGCAGGAAGTACTGCGAGCCCTCGATCGTCTTCGACTGCCGGAAGAAACAGTCGCTCATCTGCTTTTCATCATAATTCTCTTTGGCGATCAGGAACGCGAAGTGGTCGCCGTGGATGCGGCCCGCCGCTTCGATCTTCTGGTTTCCGTTCTTCAGCATGTCGGCGGTCTCCATCAGGACCTCGTTCCCCTTCTCGTAACCGAAGAGCTGGTTCACGAGTTTGAAGTCGCGGATGTTGGAACGCACCATGTAATACTCCGTGTCCGGGTTCTCCTTCAGGATCCGCCCGACTTCGCGGTAGAATCCTTCCCGGTTGAGGAGCTGCGTGAGGTAATCGTGATAGGTGCTCCATTCGATCGCCTGCGCCCCGTCCTCCTGGCGCTTCCCTGCGGACGCCTCCGCCGGGCTGCTCTTGACCGTCCGGATCTTATATCCGTTCTTGGAGCCGTTCTTGACTTCGTACATGACCGCGTCGGCGACGGAGAAGTAGCTCAGGAGCGTGTCCCCTTCTTCCGGCACGCAGACGTAGTGCCCCTGCGAGACCGTGACGACGGACGAGACGCCGGAATACGCGTGCGGGATCTTCGCATCGAGCACGCTCGTCCGGATCCGGTCCGCAAGCGTTTCGAGCTCCTCCGGCTGCAGGCCGCCCGTCATCAGAATGAATTCGTCGCCGCCGTACCGCGCGGCAAACACTTTATCCGGTTCTTCCAGTCCGCGGAGCACGTTCGCGATCTTCAGGATGCAGTCGTCTCCCGTCTGGTGCCCGTAATTATCGTTATAGGTCTTGAAGTAATCGATGTCGAGGATCCCGAGCGAAACGGGGATCTGTTTCTTCCTGCACGTTTCGAACATCTTGCCGCCGTGGTTGTTCAGGCCGAAGCGGTTGGCGAGGCCGGTGAGTTCATCGGTCTCGGATCTCACCCGAAGCTCTTCGTTCTCCTTCAGGGTGTCCGCAAGAGAGTTGATGCCCTCGTTCAGGATGTCGACTTCGGTCAGGCCCTGGCTCGTCAGCCTGGTGTCCGGGATGTTCCCGGTCTCGATCTCCTGCAGGAACAACGTCGATTTCCGCATCGCGCTGACCCACCGGTTCATGATGAGCATCAAAAGGATGCAGCCGAGCACGATGGCGGCGAAGCCGGCGAGGATGACCGTCCGCAGGGTCGCCGCGATCTGCGCTTTCAGTTCTTCGATCCCGCGGCCGACCACGATGGCGCCGATGACGTTCCCGTCGTGATCCTTCAGCGTATCGTACCGGCAGTAGATCATGCCGCCGGCCACGTTGGCCTCTCCGCCGTAGGTGTCCTTCGCGTCGAGGATGTCGGCAACTTTTTTATCCATGTACGTGCCGACGATCGATTCCCCGTTCGGGTCCCGGGTGCTCCCCGCGACGCGGAGAAAATGCCCTTCCTGATACCCCGCCTGCGTCGGCGTGCTCTCGACGTACGAGAGTCCCTCGTCGCTGCAGCGGATGAAAACATAAGAAAAGGTGCCGGTCTTCTCTTCGTGGAGAAGAAACGGCTCCAGATTGGCGTGTTCCTGCGTGCCGTCCCCGACTTTGACATTGCCGCGGCAGATGTATCCGTCTTTGACGTTCCACTCGCCTTTGCCGATCAGGTCTTCAATGTAATGGATGTCCGCGACCAGCCGGTTGGCGATCAGGGATTCTTCCATGTGGGTAACGCTCGAATTCAAAATAGGGTAGATCGTCGCGATCAGCGCGATCCCGAAAATGGTGAAGATGATGACGATGTATTGCCGGAGCCCCAGCGTCTTTTTCATCGGATCCGTCAAACCTCTCTTGACTCAGCATCGTGTAGAAACAAACGGCCGCCCGGGCAGTCCGCCGGACGGCTGATCGATCGGGGTAATCGTTGTCCGGTTATCCGTTTGCGTTTCTCGTTCTGTTTTTAATATACCATAAACTGACGGAAGTGCAACGCTCTTTTGCCCGCGGGCGGGTCCGCCGAAGCGGCGCACGCCGCGCAGAGTCCCGTCAAATATATCGATGAAGACGGAACGACGCATCAGGCCAACGTCTATACCGTCCTGAACGGCAGCGAAACAGAGATCGGAGGCGCGGAGGAGATGAAGGGCAAAAAGAGCTTCAAGAAGTTCTTCCGGATCAAAGTCTTCATTTCTTCTCCTCCGTGATGCTGCTTCCCGGCGTGTGTTCTCCGGCCGTGCCGTTCTGCTCCCGCCTTGCAGCGTTATACATTTATTACATACAAAAACCGCCCCGGATGCATTGGCACCCGGGGCAGTTCAAATAACGATCTATTGATCACTCCAGACTTGGTAGGGGCTCGTTGTACTTGTCTATATTCTTTGACCGGATGAAGAACCGGATCATCAGAACAAGAAGGATAACATCCATCAGCGCAAGCGAGATCCCGATAAACGCCAGATTGTCGTTTATCTTGAGAAGATCCGGCGTCAATGAAAAATCGTAGAGCCCATGAAGCAGGAACGGCAGGACAAAGGCCATCGTCTTGAATTTACTGTCACCCGTGTAGAGGCCTTTTCCGTAGAGCCAGCCCATCATGAAGCCATATCCCACGTGGCCCATGGTCGCTCCCCTTATCAGCATCACTACGGGGCTCGCGCCGATGGCGTACGGGATGTCCTCGATCAGACCGAACGCGGTCCCTATTATCACCATGAACGCGGTGATGTCGGCCCAGGTATACGGACCGGGCTCTTTCTTGAGCACCGACTTCAGCATCGTAAACTTTACGAGTTCTTCCGCAAACGCGAGAACTATGAAAGTATTGAGCGCCTCAAACGTGAGATCCGGCAGCCCCTTGAGGATCGTACTCTCGAGGATCCTCTTCGCGAGCGCAAGTACAGCCGACACTCCGATTATCGGGAGCACGCTGATAAGGCCCTTTTTAAGAGCCGATTTGCTCGCCGCAGCATACTGCGGGTCGTCCGTTCTTCGCCCCATCATCCACTTGATGATCAAAACCGATGGGATGATGCTCAAAACAAAGAACACGATCGATAACATATTCTACCTCCATTTTGGTACGGGCCATTTATTTCACTTTTACCGCTCTTCCCGCGATCTTCTTCGTGAAGATCTTCTTGTACTTCTTCACGAATTTCTTGTTTATCTTCTTGCCGCCGACATTTACTTTAACGGTCTTTACCTTCGAAGCTTTGAGAGAGCCTTTTACAGACTTTTTCTTTAGCTTCCTTGTCTTGACGACTATCGTCACGGCTTTCTTGTAATTGGCAAATGCTTTGCTCTTTATCTTCCTTACTTTCTTACCGAGTATGAACTTGGTCACGTAGTTCTTTGAGCCTTTGGCCTTCGTGACCGCCTTGTTCACGGCCTTGGCATTCACGGTCTTTACGTTCACGGTGACCGTCTTTACCTTCTTCGCCTTCGCATTCGCGTTCTTCGCGGCGCTCACCTTCTTCTTGGCCTCCGTAACGGCTTTACCGGCGTTGGCCCTTAGTGTAGCCGCGGTCTTTCCTTCCGACACGGCCTTGTCCAGGACATCCTGAGCAGCCTGTTTCGCCTCTTCACCTTCGGCATTCTCGACCGCTTTCGCCGCGGACGCCGCCGCTTTCTCATACGCCGCCTGCGCAGCTTCTGCCTTTGTCTCCGCCGCCTTTGCAGCCGTAAGAGCCTTGTTCGCGGCAGTCACCGCTGCCGCTCCCGGAGTTCCGGCCGCCTTCGCTGCTGCCGTCTTACTCTCCTCAGCCGCAGCTGCAGCCTTTTCGGCCGCGGTGAGAGCCTTCTCCGCATTCGCGAGGTCGGTCTCTGCCACTATCATATCGTTCGGGAGCACCTTTGGCTCTTCGATCTCCAGGAGCCCGGCTTCGTCCGAATAGAATTTGCCGCAGCGGCCGCACTCCCAGTAAGCCTCATGGCCCGGTGCTTCGTACGTCGGAAGTTCCATCAGATGTGCTACGAGCTGGTGCCCGAGTGCCTCAATATCCTCTTTCTCTTCCTGAACACTGAACGCGGGATTCCCGAACTCTGCGGACGTATATGTCATTTCGCCCTTCTCGGTGCAGGTCGCCTGCTTCGTGACCTCGGATATCACGGCTGCTTCTTCTTCCTCCACGTGTGAGGCGTCGTTCCTGCAAACTCTCCTCGCGGTGACTTTGCTCTTGTCTTCCGCCCACTCGTACCCGGGCTCATCAAAGTCGTGGCCTTTTGGCTGTATCAGCCTATACTGAGGTCCTTCACAGCCTTCGTACTTACAGTTCGTTACCTGCCAGGCGGGATCTTCACAGGTCTCCTTTATCTCGTTCCCTTCGGAGTCCTTTTCATAGTGCCAGCCGCTCTCGTCGGGTTTATGGTCTCTCTTCGGGAGAACGCGCCTATACTCATCGCCTTCTCTTACGGCGTTGCATCCCCATCTTTCGCACTTTATGACTTCGAGGCCGGTCTCCATGCATGTGGGCTCCTTCACGACCGTGAATTTTTTGCTCCATTTGTGCCCGACGGCCGGCACCTCAAATATATCATAATCTATATTGTGATATCTTCCGGTACCCGTGCATGTCGGATAATTCAAGTTGGTCATCGGATACTGCTTATCGTGTAAGTTCATGTAACCATGCACTATCCCGCTGAACGGGGTCATGGAATCTTCGTTTATTTCTCCGCAGTACTCACATTCGGTATATAAACGTCTGGGTGAATCCTTCGTCAGTTGATAATGTGTATCCCACGCATGCCCGGTCGCCGGGATCGTATCGTATACCACTTCATCACAGTCATCGCCGTAAATGCATCCTTCGCCGCCTTGGCACCTCTTCACTCTCGTTCCGTCTTCTGTGCATGTGGGCTCCTGTACCGTCTCCCAATCTCCATAATCATGCACCCACTCGGCATCAAGGATCGGCAGCGTGCCTATCGCTTTCAATATCGTGTCTTCGTCCGTCGCCTCGCCGTACGGATCGTAGTTCGTCACGTTCATGGTAGCCTGTACGAAATAGATGTCTGCCCTGTATGCGGTGAATACGTTATTCGAGATATCAAAACTATCTTCATCGTACTCTTCCTTATCCACGAGCTCGTACTTGCAGTCCGGGATCCTCACGTGATCCTTTTCGGGGTCTATCTCCTCATCGAATCCGTCATAGAACGTAAGGAGTTTGCTTAAGTCGAGTTCGGGATATGTATGGGAGATGTTATTTACCATAAAATCATCCCTACTGAATACGTCATCCACTTCCTTGAACTCTATCCTGGCTATCTTCTTCCCTTTCACGACCCTTATGTGCATGTCGTCTATCGGCTCCGAATACTCGCTCGCCTTCTTCGGCGCGACATGTACCACATATTCGCCCGTGACGTTCGTCTTGAAGAAATGCCTGTCTTCGCCGACGTAATCGTCGTCTCCGTCATACACCGTTCTCGTCTCTATCTCGGCAGTCGCAGCGCCGTCATACGGAGTTATATCGACAAAGTCGAGCGCCGGGACTGCTCCCGTCCACTTGCCGCCGAACTTCGTTGTCACGTCGATAAAGCGCTCGAGCTCGAACTCGACTGCGTCGGACGCCGTATAGAGGTACTGCCTCCCCGGGTCTTCCGACTGCATGACGAGGCTCGTATCCTCTGTCACCGCTATCCTTATCGGGTCGATCGTGTAGTCCGCTGCCGAAGCTTCTATCGTATACGTCCCCGGAGCGTAGGCATAGAAATTGCCGCCTTTGATCTCGGCGTCATCCCCCGCGCCATCCACGGCGAACGTGACGTTCGGCTTTTTGCCGGTCCATTCGTCCTCGTTTTGATCGATATACGTGAGGAGCCCCTTGAGGTTCTCCACCACGACGACGTCATTCCTGTCCTTTAGCGTAAGATCGCTCCTGCTCATCGCGGGTTCATCAAAGGTGATGACGTCCAGCCAGTTCTCTTCCGCGACGGTTATCTTCATAGGCTTTATGGCGATCCCGGTGTCGATTCCGTTTTCGTCGTACGCTTTCGCGCTTATCGTGTATGTTCCCGCCCTGGTTACGGTGAGTATGTTCTCGTCATCTATGTCGGCATAGTCCCCGGGGCTCACGCTGTATTTCACGGTCGGGAGTTCCTCTTCGTCTTCGCCGCCCGTCCATTTGTCGCCGTACTGATCAAAGAATCTGGTGTAGCTCGCGAGGTCGAACCCGAGCGCTCTCGTTCCTCTCGTGAGCGTGGAATCGTCCTCATCGAGTTCGGGCTTGTTAAGAACTATGCTCGCAAGCTCCGTCTTCTCCTGCGCGGTGACGTCGAACCAAAGCGGATCGCCGTTCGCGTCCTTCGGGATGACCTTCTTATCGCTCAGGTCGTAACTATATGGACGTACTTTATATGTCCCTTTCTTGGAGAATGTGGTCTTACCGTTCTCATCCACTTCTATTCCGGCTGTTCCCTTTGATTCCCAATATACGGGGGAATTGCTGATCTTCCCGGAGCTGTCGACGGGCTGCGCGGAAATGTAGTGGCCGAGGTTCACTTCCATGTTCCAGGGCCCTTTGTACGTTCCTTCGACCTCAAAATTGCTTACGTCTCTATCTCTATCTTTTACGCTGACTTCGATGGTCGGTGTCTGCACGGCCTCCTTGGCCTCGTCCGACATGTTCGGTTCATCGGTGTTCAGCGTCTCGTTCGAGATGATCATCGCTTCGTCGCCTTTTTTGATCTTCCACTTCAGGCGGTGCGTCTCCGAGGCGTCTCCCTCTCCGGTCCTGCCGGTCTGTATCCACTGGCTGTCAAGTTCTTCATCCGTTATCAAAGTAACGAGTCCGCTCTTTACTCTTCCGGCTTCTTCGTCCTCGTCCTTTTCGGACCCGTCTTCTATCGGGGCTCCGTCTTCATCGAGGAGTTTCCATTCTCCCCAGGCCTGATCAAATTCGTAGAAGTCGGCGCCGTCCTTATCGTATCCTTCGAGTTTTATCTGATCCAGGTACACCTTGTCGCTAACGGACGCGTCCTGCTGCCCTTTCGGTGCGAGCTCATAATGCTTTGAGCCTGAGCCCATCGAGACTGTCTCAAGAGGATAGAGCGCGACTATCTGCTCGACCGAAGAAGTGACGGACTCGCGTTTTGATACGAGCATCTGCGCCTTCTCCATTAGCGGTAGGTCCGTCGCGAGATCCTTTATCGTCGTCGCTTTCTTGCCGGAACCCATCTCGATCCTGTGGGATGCTCTGTTGTCGCCCGAAAGCGTGCTCGAAATGCTGTTCCAGTTTATCTTGGTGCTGCCGTTCCACGCGGACTTGTCACACCATGATCTGTACTTTCCCTTTGCTCCGTCGTATCCCGCTATCCCGGCATTGGTCACGCCGCGGTTGTATACGCTCCCGAGGGCGTTGCAGCCGCTGACCGAGGCATCGTCGGAACCGTCGAATATGACGCTCATCCACTGCTTGTCGTACCTGCTGTTCTCTATGCCGCCCGATGATCCGTTGAAGTAGTCTCCGCTCATCGCGAATACCGCGACCTTGTAGTTTAAGATCACGGGCTGCTGATAGTTCTCGCTTGTCTTTTTGTTGTTCAGGCTCTGCTTCACGACCGCGATCGTGTGCCCCGGAAGCGTGACTTCCGTGTTCGTCGTCTTTGTCTTTGTTGCAGACTTGGTCTCGCTCTGGCTCTTGGTCGTGCTCCAGAGTTCGTGCCATGAATTACTCATGTTTACGGTAGCTCTCGGGAACATGCAGGGAGCAGCTGCTCCTGCTACGATCTCTCCCGGACCGAATCCGCCGAAGTTCAGTTCGAGTCCGACTTCCTGCTCCATGCCCCATTCGTATGTGTCGTCTGTACTTATGGTGCTCTCTTCGGTAACGCTGTTCTCGAGTCCCGCAGACTGAGTGACCTCCTGTGTCGTGTTGTTTCTCAGATATGAGGTAGTCCCTTCCTCATCGTCGTTGTGGAAGGACACGCCGGTCTGTGTCACTTTGTCACCTGCGAGCCCCATCAAAATGTCTTTTCCGCTCTTTTTGACAGTGCCTCCCTGACCGTCGTCGACGTCGAACTCATTGTCCGCGTCTTCCACGTACTGAAGATCCTGTGCGGCAACAGGCGTTATATCAAAATCATACACGGCGATGCCGAACGTCACATAGTCGTAATCGCCGGACGCGCCCGCCCTGTTCACGCATGTGACTATGTTCGCGAAACCGCTTGTTTCCTTTGTATCTTCGAGGTCGGGAAGCCTTCTCTTGTCTTCGTTCTTCTGATGGCTATTCCCGAGGAAATCGTCCTTTGATACATCGTTGTCATCCGAGCAGTTCCTTAGTTCCTGCCCCATGAGTGTCCTCGCGTCGTTAAGGCTCGCGATCTGAGTGGGTCCCGTTACTCTCGTCTCGTCCCAGCAAAGCTTTCCTTTGTGATACGTACTCTCGCGCGCGAGCTCGGAAGCGAGGTCCGAAAGAGCCCAGTCGTAGTTGTGGCCGTTACTCACCTTCCCCGTGGAAAAGTGCCTGTCGAACGAGTTCTTGTCGCTCGTGTCCGAACTCATCATGCCCGATCCCTCGATGGTCACGAGCTGATTCGCCTGGTCTCTGAAGATCCCTTCCGCGATGACGCCCCACTTCGGGAATATCTGACGCTTCGCGATCTTTAGTAGCGTAGCGTCATCCAGTTTGAATGTCGGATCACCATCCGGATTCACATCCTTGTCCTGACTCAGGTTATAGTATGTGTACGGGCTTATCGTGAATGATTTGATCCCCGTCTTCTTACCTTGCCCGTCAGTTACATACTGAACATTGGTCGCGGTTGGTTTTTTGTTCCCGCCCGCTGCAAAACTATCCGATCCCGTTATTACGGATAGCGCCATGATGACGATGCCAATTATAGCCAGCATCTTTACCGGTCTTGATTTTCCGATCATTTGAATTACCTCTTCACTTTCAAATTTAATATATCTGAGCATGGACTGGCTGCCTTTGCCTATGCCCATGCAAATACCAATTTAACGGAATAATTTTACCACTAAACGCGCCTTTTGGAAATAACCTACCAAAACAGAATGATATATCTACTGAAATGTATACCTTTTCGTGTTTTTCCGGCAAAAGGTATACATTATGGAAGTTTATGGGAATCTTATTTATGGGCTTCTTTGTCAGGTGAAGCTTGAAAGGCAGTGTCGCTATCGGGGTCTTTTGACACTCTACGGCATTGTTTAACGACAAAACAAAACCCTTGTATTACCTGAAACTCCAAGCCTTTACAAGGGTTATACGATGGTGCACCAGAGGCGATTCGAACACCCGACGCACGGTTTAGGAAACCGACGCTCTATCCCCTGAGCTACTGGTGCGCAAGCATTGATTATAGTAACAGAAACCGGACGGCTTTTCAAGGCCTTCCGGCAGGTTCGCTTTCTCCCGCGCCCGCCGGCCGCGCATGTGCTATACTGATAGGGTCAATGAGCTTTGAAAAGAGCAGGCGCGCTGCGGGAGAACGGAATGACAGAAAACAAAAACGGAAAACCGGACCGGACGGCCGTCCGCGAAGGCCTGTTCTGGGCCGTCGCGCTGGTTCTGATCGCCTTTGCCGTGAGCCTCGCCGCAAAAAGCGGGTTCGGCGTTTCGATGGTGGTCGCGCCCGCCTACGTACTACACTTGAAGCTCGCGGAGACCTTCCCCTGGTTCTCGTTCGGCGTCTCGGAATTCGTCGTGCAGTTCCTGCTCATCCTCGCGATGATCGCGATCACAAAGACGATCCGCCTGAAGTACGTGCTCACGTTCGGGACGGCCGCGATCTACGGCGTCATCCTCGACTTCTGGCGCGGGATCGTCGGAACGGACGTGCCCGGGAGCACGGGGCTCCGGATCTTTTACGCGGCCTGCGGGATCGTGATCTGCGCGTTCGCGATCGCGCTCATGTTCCGGACGAGCTGGCCGCAGGAAGCGTACGACATGTTCGTGAAGGACGTCTCCGAGCACTACGGGATCAGCACGGACAAATTCAAATGGGGCTACGACATCGCGTCGCTCCTGACCGCGATCGCTTTGATGCTGCTCCTGTTCCATCGGTTCTCGTTCCGCATGATCGGCATCGGGACGCTCGTCACGACCGTTGTCAACGCGCCTTTGATCGCGCTGTTCGGAAAAGGCATCGACAAAGTGTTCCGGGAATAGACGCGGCGCGCGCCGCATCCTGCGATAGATGAAAACGAGCCGCCCACTCCAGGAGAAGAAGGGCGGATCCAATAAATATGTAACGAAGATCATCCTCGGGAAGAAAGTCCGGAAGATCGCGAAGGGGTCCTTCTGGACTTATCCGAAAGTCCGGACGCTCGTGGTGAAGACGAAGAAGCTGAAGAAAGCGAACGTCAAAGGTTCGCTCAAAGGCTCCAAAGTGCGCACGATCCTTGTGAAGGTCGGCGCGAAGAAAGCGAACAAACAGTACGTGAAGAAGTACAAGCCGTTCTTCACCAAGAAGAACGCCGGAAAGAAAGCGACCGTAAAGCGCTGATCCGGAAGACCTCAAACAAACAACCGAAAGCCCCGTCCAGCCAACTGCTGAACGGGGCTTTTTTCCATGCCCGGCTACGCTGTGCGGAGGCGCATTGACAAAAAGTTATAGAATTGCTTGTCTTTTTCCTTACCAGTTTATGTATAATAGAATTGTATATGATACACACTATAAGGAACCTTGATCCGGGAGGCTTCCATGTCCAGAGTAAAATCAGAATATGAAGTAGAAGAGCTCTATATCGACCGGCTGGATGAGATCGGTTACCACTATGCCGATCTCAAGAACTATGACGACGTCCTAGCAAACTTCAGAGAACAGTTCTGTAAGCTGAACCGGACGGTGCTTCTTTCGGCGAAAGGAACGGATCAGCTCTCGGACGCCGAATTCGAGCGCATCATGATCCGTCTCGACAATCATACGATTTATGAGTCTGCAAAGATCCTGCGCGAAAAGTGGATCCTTGAACTCGACAATGGCAAAACTGTTTACGTTGACTTCTTCACGAACGACGAAACGCGGAACATTTATCAAGTGGCGCACCAGATCACGATGGATCCGGAGCACAAGGGCGACGTCCGCTATAAAAACCGATACGACGTCACCATTCTCATCAACGGCCTCCCGCTCGTTCAAACGGAACTGAAGCGGCCCGGTGTCGAGATCAATGAAGCAGTCAATCAGATCAACCGATACCGCAGGTTCTCATTCCGAGGGCTGTTCCGGTATATCCAGCTGTTCATCGTTTCGAACAGCACCATGACCAAGTACTGCGCCAATGCAAACGAAAACGATCCGTTCGGGGAAAAGCAAGACCTGTTGAAATCCCTGACGTTCTTCTGGACTGACAAAAACAACGTCCGAATCAACCGGCTCCTGGATTTCACAAATGATTTTCTACCAAAAGTCAACCTGACGGAAATGCTCAGCAAGTACTTTGTCATCAAAGAGACTGAACCGACGCTCATGGTAATGCGGCCGTATCAGGTCTATGCCGTAAAGCGCGCATTCGAGCGAATCATGAAAGCCAATCGGAACGGGTACGTTTTCCATACGACCGGATCCGGAAAGACGCTCACAAGTTATAAACTGGCTTCCCTTTTGCGTGATGACCACAGAATCAACAAAGTGTTCTTCCTGATCGACCGACGCGATCTCGACGACCAGACCGTAGACGAATACAATTCGTTCGAGGCCGACTGTGTGGATCAGACGGACAGTACAAGAAACCTCGTAAAAGACTTAAAAGACTCTTCCAAGACGCTGATCATCACAACGATACAGAAAATGGCGACCGCGCTTCGTTCCGATAAGTATGCGGAGGCAATGAAGGCGTTTCGAAATCAAAAATGTGTATTCATCATCGACGAATGCCATCGTTCGCAATTTGGCAGAATGCACGCGCAAATCACCAAGCATTTCCTGAACGCCAACTATATCGGCTTTACCGGAACGCCGATCTTCAAAGAGAACAAAAGCCCGCACGGGCAGACGACTGCGGATATCTTCAACTCCGGAAAACTGAATCCCTGCATTCATAAGTATATGATCAAAGAAGCGATCGCAGACGGTAATGTGCTTCGGTTCTCCGTGGAGTATCTAAGAAGCGTTGCGTTCAAGAGTGTCGCCGATCCTTCCATCGACATTGATTCTCTCGACGATGCGGAGTACTGCCGGAGACACCATATCGATCTTGACGAGGTGTATCATAACGATACCCGCATTGCAAACATTTCCAATGATATTCTCGGGCAACTGGGACAGCACACACGGCTTGAGAACAACTCGGTTTATACCGCGTTGTTCGCGATCGACAGGATCCCGGTGCTCATGAAATACTATCACTACATGAAGGAGCACAACCCAAAGGAGTATAAGATCGCCGCGATCTTCACCTACCAGCCGAATCAGGACATGGAAGAGGATCCCGACGAGCACGCCAGCCAGCAACTCGAGGAATGCATGAAAGACTATAACGAACAGTTTGGCACCGACTTTGATCTGAGCACGTTCGAAGGATATCGAAAAGACATCTCCAAGCGGATGAAGCAGAAGAATCTGCCGCAGATCGATCTTTTGCTTGTGGTAGATATGTTCCTGACCGGATTCGACTCCAAGCCCACCAACACACTGTTCCTGGACAAGAATCTCGTCTGGCATTCGCTCGTTCAGGCGTATAGCCGGACGAACCGCGTCGATAAGGTCACGAAGCAGTTCGGCCAGATTATCACTTACCGTAACATTAAGAAAGCGCAGGACGCTGCGCTCCGGTTATACTCCGGAGATGGAGATCCAGACGTCTATCTGCTAAAGCCGTATGAGTATTACGTGCAAAAATACTACGATCTGGTGAACAAACTGCGGGATGTCGTGGAAACCGCCGATGACGCAGGGAATCTGCAGTCGGAAGATGACATCCGCGCATTCATCATGATCTTCCGGACGCTCGCCGGGACGCTGAGCACGTTAAAGACATTCTCCAAGTTCGACTGGAAAGACCTGGATCCAACGCTGGACGAAGGAGAATACTCTGATTATAAATCATGGTACCTGTATTACTATGACAAACAAAAACATGATAAGGATTCCGTACTCGTCGATGTTGATTTCAGCATTGACCTGGTCAGAACGGATACGATCAACGTGGTATATATCCTCAATCTGCTGAAAGACATCAATCGCAAGAATAAAGCCGAGATGAAAAAATCCATCGACCTCATTCTCCGCGAAATCGAACGTTCCGACAACGAAAAGATGCGGTACAAACGCGAGATCATGAAATCCTTCGTAACGGAACGATTCTTTGAGCTCGATCCGGACGACGATATCATTGAAGCATATAACGAATATGAAAAAGAGGCGCTGCAGGCAGACATCGAATCGTTTTCGACCGAGCACGCGCTACAAGCCGAATTCATATCGAAGGTCCTGCACACATACTTCGCAGACACCAAAGCGGTTACAAAGGAGATCCTGCGTAAGGAACTGATCGGGGAGGGCGTGAAAGGGCTTCTCAAAATCACAACGCTGATCGATCAGATCATGGAATTTCTGACGGATAGATATAAC
>Ga0256405_10008545_pt1 | contig 14595 bp, 11 predicted proteins | sample RumenRJG_02DNA_FD_189096 | JGI IMG/M metagenome (GOLD analysis project Ga0256405, IMG submission 189096) | Bovine rumen microbial communities from Lethbridge, Alberta, Canada - RJG_02 | ecosystem: Host-associated > Mammals > Digestive system > Stomach > Rumen | place: Canada: Alberta...
GTCCCCTGTGATATACACTTAATCACAGGAGGCCTTTACTATGCCAAGAAGCAAAAAGAAACCCGTCCACAAAGTAGTGATGACTGAAGGTAAACGTCAAATCATTCATCAGCTTCTCCAGGAGTACAATATTGAGACTGCCGAAGACATCCAGGATGCTCTGAAGGATCTGCTTGGCGGTACTCTTAAAGAGATGCTCGAAGCAGAAATGGATGATCACCTCGGCTATGAAAAGTCCGAAAGATCCGATTCTGACGATTATCGAAACGGATACAAAGAAAAAGCAGTAAATTCGAGTTATGGATCCCTGCGGATCGATGTGCCGCAGGACAGGAAGTCTACCTTTGAGCCGAAGGTCGTCAAAAAGCGCCAGAAAGATATCTCTGATATCGACAAGAAGATTATATCTATGTACGCCAAAGGAATGACAACACGTCAGATCTCCGATACGCTCATGGATATCTATGGGTTTGAAGCCTCAGAAAGCTTTATCTCAGACATAACGGACAAGATCCTGCCCCAGATCGAGGAGTGGCAAACCCGGCCTCTTGACGACGTTTATCCGGTAGTTTATATCGATGCGATCCACTATTCTGTCCGCAGCGACGGAATCATCCGAAAGCTTGCGGCCTATGTCATTCTCGGGATCAACTGTGAAGGAAAGAAGGATGTCCTTACGATCGAGGTCGGAGAAAACGAAAGCGCCAAGTACTGGCTGGCCGTCCTGAACGGCCTTAAAAACCGGGGAGTAAAAGATATCCTGATCATCTGTGCCGACGGACTAAGCGGAATCCGTGAAGCGATACAGACAGCGTTTCCGAAGACAGAATACCAGCGCTGCATCGTCCACCAGGTCCGGAACACCCTGAAATATGTGGCAGATAAAGACCGCAAGGCATTCGCCAAAGACCTGAAAACAATCTATAATGCCCCGACAGAAGAACAGGGCCGTATAAACCGCGACCGTGTAACCGAAAAATGGTCAGAAAAATATCCGAATGCCATGAAACGCTGGGAGCGGGACTGGGACGTCATAACGCCGATTTTCAAGTTTTCCGCAGATGTCCGGACCGTTATCTACACTACCAATGCGATTGAAAGCCTGAATTCGACGTATCGTAAGCTGAACCGCCAGAGAAGCGTATTCCCAAGTGCGCAGGCGTTGCAGAAAGCACTCTACCTGGCAACTCTGGAAGCGACGAAAAAATGGACGATGCCGATCCGGAACTGGGGACAGGTGTACGGCGAATTATCGGTCATGTACGAAGACCGATTAGCCGATTAAGAATACCTGCGGACAAAATGAAGGGCGGGATAATCCCCCGCCCGTAATTGACATGCCACAAATCATGTCGTATATAATAAGCAGCTGCCTGACAGCCTGAGAGCTGCACTTCACTGGTCTGTCAGGCATAAATCTTATCACAGGAAATCCTATTTACAGAAATTTTTGCATACTCTCGGGGGTGCGGACATTTTCTTGGACTGCCTAAGTAGCAATTCCAAGACTACGTCTGTACTCCAAAGGGCTCATGTTACTGAGTGATACCTTGATCCGTTTTTCATTATACCAAACGAGGTAATCATTTAAGATACTCATGAATTCTGGCAGGGTGATATTTTCCCATTTCCGGCTATAAAACATTTCGTTCTTTAGTCTGCCAAACAATCCTTCACAAGCTGAATTATCAGGAGAGCACCCTTTCTTTGACATGGATCGTTTAAGACCTGCTCTGTTCATGCGTTCAATCCATCCCGGCCAACGATAGTGGCAACCTCGATCACTGTGGATCAGAGGATACTCTTCCTTGGATAAAGTAGCAATAGCCTTATCCAGCATTTCATTTACCAGAGCTGCGTTTGGTGCTGTGCTTATCGTCCATGCAGGAAGTATGCCATCAAAGCAATCAGCAATAGAAGAAAGATATACTTTTCCTGCAGGAATTGCGAATTCTGTGATATCTGTCAGCCACTTCTGATTGGGACATTCTGCATGAAAATCCCGTTGTACAAGATTTGGCACTTCAGGAGATATTTCCCCTTTATAAGAACTGTATTTTTGTCTCGATTTGATTCTCAGAAACAGCGTTTTCAAAAATTCCTGGAAGGTCAGGATCGGTATAAGCTGGATCCATCGAATGATTATGAAGAACTTGCACAGGAACAAAATATTGCCTTGGCTAATTTCCGGCGGAAGAAATTATCACAGACCGGAATACGAGGAAGCAATGGAAATATAAAGTATCTTACTTTTGATGAAGCTTCATATCTGGCAAAGGTCAGCAGAAGCATGATCAACAAGTGGGCGGATAAGGGAAAGTTCACAGTAATAAAAGTGGGCAGTCGAGTTAGGATCCGTCGGGATGAATTTGAGGACTGGATGGAACAAAGAGATTTGGAAAGGAGCATGCAATAATATGGCATAGAGAATGGTTCCGGTGGATGCCTCCATGACAATGGCAGATTCGGCGTAGACCTGGGGACCTGCCGGCCAGCTTTCTCAGGAGTTGGATTCAATTTCTTTGTTATAACGTGCATCAACCTCTGCCTGAAGAGCAGCTGCGGCTGCCTGTTCAGCAGCTTTCTGTGCACTGGATTTGGAGGATTTGGTGCGCGCCTGGACAGGCATGGAAAAAACGGTGCTCATGCAGAGAACGGAGACAAGAAAGTATCGTTTTAATCTATTTATAAAATGCATGATTTACCTCATAAAATAATGTTATAAATTGCTATTATGGTGTATTAAAGTGGGGCATGCAAGGGAGGCGGGGAAAAGTTCACAATATTTAAAGAAATACATAAAATAAAACCCGAAATTCAAAATAAAAATTCGGGTTTTGTATTTGAAATTTTAATTTACATACTTTCGCCAATAAGAATGGAAAGATGAGTATAAATAATATCAGAAGAGGGCATTGTTCCCATGGCAAGGTAATTGAAAAGAGTTTCAAGAGCGATGCTTCCCTGACGATGTGGTTCCTGATCTACAGTTGCAGAAATTAATCCGTTTTTCAAAAGGGGAATCTGCTCAGCCATTAAGTCATTGGTTATGACGCGGATTTTCCTTTTGCCGATGGCTTTATTGATCGCATAGCAGGCACTGTAATCACCAGGATTTACTAGGTAAATAACATTGATATCAGGGTGCAGATCTAATGTTTTTTTAATGGTTTCATAATAGTCGAAAGCGTCACCTTCAAGAAGAATGGTATCCAGTATCTGCATATTGGGATAGCGTTCTTCTAATTCTGTTATAAAACCGCGCATACGGTCAGAATAACTTGGCTTGTTGGAGACTTTTGTAGTTAAAATACAGATTTTTCCGCAATCGTTACTGGAAAACGCAGCCAGACCGGCGGCAATTTTTCCAGATTTAATATAGTTACATCCAATAAAGCATAATCTTTCGTAAGCGGAATAATCTACATTGTAAAATACCATAGGAATTTTCAGCTCAGATGCTTTTTCCAGTATTTCCGGTATTCCTGGAATATCAACGGGGGAAATAGCAATTCCATCATAATTCAAGTTACTGGTAATATTTTGAATTTGTGCTTCAGAAAGTGGATGGTCACGATCAATGGTCAAAAAAGTAGTAGTAACCCCATACTCATTTAATTCAGCAGCCTTTTTTTTAGCGCCTTCCCGGACAGGAGCATAGATGGGCGCATAAATTCCTTTTGTTGAACAAAACAGTAACTGAAGTTTCTTTTTATGTGCTGCGAGACTTCGCCCTGCGGCATTAGGAGTGTAGTCTAATTCTTTAATTAATTTTAATATTTTTTGTTCGGTTTCCGGTTTTACGGATCCACGGTGATTAATAACTCTGTCTACCGTGCGCCGTGACACACCAGCCATTTCGGCGATTTCTTTAATTGTTACCACGAAATAAATTGCTCCTTAATTAATATTGTATTTGTCTATTTTAACATAAATAAAATAATAAGCAAGAAAAAAGCGCACGAGAGCTTTGCGAAAATAAAATTTCTGTAATTATAACTAAAAACGAATAGAGAATATTGTTAAATATACAAAATAGAATCTGATATAGCGAAAAATGTTGACATTTTGAATAATATGTTTTAATCTCAAGTAAAGTAAAGCGCACGAGCGCACGAAAGGAAGGCGAGACATGAGGTGCACAAAAGAAAAAAGGATTACATACGATAAAAAAGCGAAAGAAATATTAAAAAACCTTACGTTAGAAGAAAAAGTCTGGATGATGGGGGGCAATATTGACTGGTACAAAATGGGTCCTAAAAAATTGGCCTATGAGATGACTGGGAAAAATCATTATAATGTTGTTCCATATCTGGCGGGCGGAATTCCTGAAAAAGAAGTCCCGGCAATAGCATTTTGTGATGGACCAAGAGGAGTTGTGTGTGGAAATGACCAAAGCACTTGTTTTCCGGTACCTATGATGCGAGGGGCAACATTTGATACGGAATTAGAAGAAGAAATTGGACATGCAATTGGTCGTGAAGTAAGAGCATATGGAGGAAATCTGTTTGCGGGAGTTTGTGTCAATCTTCCTTATCATCCAGGTTGGGGAAGAAGTCAGGAAACATATGGAGAGGAAAGCTTTGCATTAGGAGCCATGGGAGCGGCACTGGTGCGAGGCGTACAGGATGAAGACATTATGGCATGCGTAAAACATTATGCATTTAATTCCATGGAAAATGCCAGATTCCGGGTAGATATTTCCTGTGATGCAAGAACAGAGCAGGAAGTTTTCCTTCCACATTTTAAAGATTGTATTGACGCAGGCGCAGCCAGTGTTATGACATCTTATAATAGATATAAAGGAGTTTGTTGTGGACATAATAAATATCTGTTGCGTCAGGTATTGAAAAAAGAGTGGGGATTTGATGGCTTTACAATCAGTGATTTTAACTATGGTGTTCTTGACACAGTAGAAGCTGCAAATGGTGGACAGGACATAGAGATGTTGATGACACATTACTATGGAAAACACTTGATTAAGGCAGTAGAAGATGGATTTGTATCGGAAGATGTAGTAGATGAAGCAGCACTTAGAATTTTAAGAACAGTGCTGGCCTTTGAAGATAATGAAAAGAAAGAGGATATGTCGGTAGTCGGATGTCAGGAACACTTGAATCTTTCTAAAAAATGTGCTGAGGAAGGAATCACATTATTAAAAAATGAGGATCTGCTTCCGTTGGAAAATGTTAAGAAAATAGCGGTAATAGGATCGGTTGCGGATATTGATATTACCGGAGACCATGGGTCCAGTCGGGTACGACCGGCGTATGTAGTTACAATTTTGGATGGATTTAAACAATATAAAGATTTGGAAATTATATATGATGATGGAGAAGATCTTAAAAGAGCCCGGAAGGTTGCTTCTGAAGCAGAAGCGGTGGTATTGGCAGTAGGATATAATCCAAAAGATGAAGGCGAATATGTAACTACTAAGAAAAGCGAAAATTATACAGGAAGCGATGGAGGTGACAGAGGGGATAATCTTGGACTTCATGACTGGGATAAGAAGCTTATTAAAGAAATATCAGATGTCAATGGAAATACAGTGGTAGTTATGATTGGCGGGGGTATGATCATGATGACTGACTGGATAAATGAGGTAAAAGCGGCAATAATGGCCTATTATCCAGGACAGGAAGGAGGAAACGCAATTGCAGAAGTGATTTTGGGTGATATTAATCCAAGCGGTAAACTGCCTTATGTAATTCCAGTATCAGTGAATGATTTGCCAAAAGTAGACTGGTTTGCGGATGATCAATATTATGAATACTATCATGGTTATACCCGGCTTGAAAAATTAGGAATTGCTCCATTATATCCATATGGATATGGGCTTTCGTATACTACATTTGCTTTTTCTGATATATTGGCAAAAGTGGAAGAGAAGTCACTTATAACTTCCTGTAAGGTGAAAAATACAGGCGACAGAGAAGGAACAGAGGTAGTGCAATTATACATTGGGTGCAAAAATTCAAAAATAGATCGCCCGGTAAAACAATTGCGTGGATTTAAACGAATCACATTAAAACCCGGTGAAGAGAGAAGCGTACAGATTGAATGCCCGTTGGATAAACTGTGCTGGTATAATCCGATTAGTAGAAAGTGGGAACTGGAGCCGATGGAATATGAGATTTATTTGGGTAACAGCAGTGCGGATAAAGATTTAATACAGACAACACTTTTTATTCAAGAATAAAAGGAGGGGTTAGATGTTTTCAAAATTAATAAATTGCATTATGAAATTAGCAGAACTCATATGTATGCTGTTGCTTGGAATGGCAGTTACTTTCGTAACATTACAGATTGTATTCCGTTATTTCTTGTCATCCCCATTGGGGTGGACAGAACAAATATCTAGATTCTGCTTTATCTGGATTGTAATGTTGGGAATTCCAATTATGTTTTACCGCAAATGTGAGATCAGTTTTGACTTCATACGGGAAAAGATGCCGGAAAAATTACATAATATTGTGCTGTTGGTTTTTGACCTGCTTGCAATCTTTTTCTGTGCTTTATACTTTATTTACAGCATGTCACTTTGCATTCGTACAGGAGGCAGACTTACATCCGGGATTGCAGTTCCATTGAATTGTCTCTATGCTGTTCAGCCAATATCAGCTGTATTGACACTCCTTGTGTTTGTGGAACGAGTGAAAGAAACATTGAAATTGAAGAAAGGCGGTGAATAAGTATGCTTTGGCTGGCATTAATCATTTTTATTGTATTACTGATATTGGGAGCACCGGTATACCTTTGTATGGGGCTTTCAAGTGCGATCTGGATTTTTGCATCACAGGGAGTTCCGGGACTGGTAATTGCACAGAAAATGTATACCGCAACAGATAGTTTTGCACTGATGGCAATTCCGTTTTTTATGTTTGCGGGTCAGCTGATGGAACGAACGGGAATTACGGAGAGTATAGTAGACTTTGCGAACAGTCTTGTGGGGCACATTCGGGGAGGACTTGCACTTACCTGTGAACTGGCAGGAATGTTGATGGGTGGAATTTCTGGTTCAGGAAATGCTGACTGTTCAGCTCTTGGAAGTATGCTTCTTCCGGCACTTGAAAAAAGTGGATATGATGAAGGGTTCGCCTGCGCAGTTGTGGCATCTTCTGCTAATCTGGCTCCGATCATTCCACCAAGTATCATCATGATTTTATACTGCAATGCAGCAGGATTAAATATTGGTGAACTTTTTATGGCAGGGTTTGTACCTGGAATCAGCTGTGGAATTTTATATATGCTGGTGTGCCATCATTATGCGAAAAAGCACGGAATTGAAATTACTAAATTTAGAGGAATCGGCTATGTATGGAAGACTTTTAAAAAGGCCATTTTTGCACTGGTTATGCCTCTGATTATTATCGGTGGAATCTTATTTGGAATTTTCACGGCAACAGAAGCGGGTGTTGCAGCTTGTGTATATGGACTTGCATATGGGCTGGTTACAAGAAAATTGAATGGAAAAGATTTGGTAGAATCACTGAGAGGGGCTGTGATTTCCACAGCGAGTCCGGTAGCGCTAATCGCGATTTCCAGTATGTTCAGCTATGTGTTATCCAGAGAAGGCGTTACTTCTTTGATTGCTCAGTTTTGTGTGAGTAACTTCCACTCACAGATTGGAATGTTCCTGTTTATTGTGCTTGTATGTGTTATTCTTGGATGTTTTGTTGATGGAACAGCAATTATTCTGCTGATGACACCAATTTTGGTTCCGGTTATTCAGCAGATGGGCTTTAATCAGCTCCAGTTTTCCATTATCTTTATGATGGCAATTATGTGTGGAGGTTTGACACCGCCGGTTGGAGCAACCATATTTGTGATAAGTGGAGTACAGAATACACCAATTAGTAAAATTTCAAAACCGATTTTGCCGTTTGTAGGATGTGGACTTGTAGTAACCTTGTTGCTTTGTGTATCTACACCGTATGCAACATTTTTACCGAAACTGATGGGATATTAAAAGAGAAAAGTATCTGCAACTGGCAGATCACATAAAAACATAAAAGGAGAAAAAAATGAGAAACAAAAGAGTGGTAACGGCATTATTAACAGCAGCAATGTCAGTCAGTCTGACAGCGTGCGGTAATTCATCAAAAGGAACAGAGACATCTGTACAGCCAGAGACATCTGTACAGCCGGAACAGAAAGTAGAAGCTGTTACAGAAACGACGGCTGTATCAGATGGAACTTATCAGGTAGATGGATGTGATCCGGTAAAAGTGGTTCTTCCTACAGCGGTGTCAGGAGCTGCACTGGAAAGTAAATACTTGGAACAGTGGATGGCAGATGTTACAGAGAGAAGTAATGGCCAGATTACATTTGATTACACGAATGGTGGTGCACTTGGAAGTTTTGATGAATTACTGGAGGGTACCGATAGTGGTGTCTACGATATGTCATTGATTACTCTGTCATATTACGAAACTTATGTACCGGAAGCGGAAATTCTGTCTTTCCCGTTCCTGATGATGGACTATGATGATACACATGATGTATTAGATGGAGAAATCGGAGATTGGTTAAAAGAGAAGACCCTTGCAAATACAAACACAGGCTGGATGGGATACTTGATGTGTTATTTCCGTTATATCAATAGTTCTACTCCGATTGAAACTCTGGATGATTGTAAGGATGTATTAATTCGTGTTCCTACTACTCAGATTACCATTGATACTTTTGATAAGATGGGATTCAGTACAGTTCCGCTTCCGTTCGCTGATATTTATACGGCAATGAGTACAGGTGTAGTAAATGCAGTAGAGACTTCAGGAGAAAGTATTTATAATTATGGATTCTGCGATTTTGCAAAATATGTGTGCAAATCCAATCATCAGCCCATTATTGAAAGTGTTATTTATAATCAGGATTTCTGGAATAGCTTACCGGAAGTATATCAGCAGATTATGACAGATGCAATGAATGATATGCTTGTTGAAGAGTGGAAAGCAAGTCAGGAGAATGAAGCAGGTTTCTGTGATCTTCTTGAAAAAGAAAAAGGCGTTACTGTAACAGAGTTCAATGATGATGCGAAAGCGCAGCTGAAAGAAATGTTCAAAGATTATTGGAGCGAAAAGGCAGAAGCAATCAGCCCGGAAATGACAGAAAAGCTGAATGTAGCAATTGAAATTGTTAATAATAATTAAAAACATTGATATTTAAAAATGTCAAAAATAGTTAGGCAATCGGATGTCAGAGAATGACTCCCACCGCTTCTGTTTGCCGTTAAGTTAAGCTGATTCTGCTGATATTATACTCTGTTGGCTGTGATTAGAGAAAATCAAATCTCCTTCCAGCTCGTTTAGCTGATTTTATTGTACGCCAAAAAGACAGATTCAAAATCTGCCTTTTGACGAGTATAATGGCGGTGAGAATTCAAGCCGCTCTATAAACGAAATCCCGGTTTCTCTTTGGTCGGAGGTTCATCGGATATTTTCGATTCAGCCTGACTGGTGTCAGATTACGCTGAATGAGCTGCATGATTTCGGTTTCGTCACCGCCGTTTCTGAGATATGCCCTGCATATGTTAACAGCGGTGGCGAAATTTATTTTGTAAATCAGCTTGTTTTCCGATTTATTCTCCGGGACGGCATGTGTGGTGACCATCTCACAGAAGTTATAAAGAATCATTCTTGCTACAAGTTCCTGATGGATTGCGGACGGTTTTCGGGAATGCCAGTTAATGAGACCGATTGTGTATTTCAGTTCCCTGAAACTGGTTTCTTCTGCCCACCGCAGCCGGTATAAAACTTTCAGATCTTGAAGGGAAAAGTCTTCTTCTGGAGTTGGTCGCAAGACAGATAAACTGATTTTCACTAACCTGAATGCGTACAATGCGGAACATAATATCGTAGTAACGGCAGTTTGTATCGAGATAATCGAAATCTGTCACGGGAGTAAGGATTGTATATTTGTTTGGGTCAGAGAGTGTCTCTTTTGTATGGCGTCTGGTGAGAGTTGTTTCAATACGCTCATCGAATTCGCCATCAGGAAGGTCATATGCGCCGAGAATGCCGTTGCTGCTGATGTCTTTCATACGGATAACAAATTTCATAGCCTTCCAGATCAGATGGGCAAAGACATTGAAGCTTTCATAGCCTCTGTCCGCCATGAGGATAGCCGGTACCGGATCATCATAACGGTCTATCATGGAATTGAGCGCCTGCCGCTCGTGGAGTTTCTTCTTTCCCTGCACGAGGAAATCTGTGTAGGTGTGGTTGAGGATGTCATATAGAGCGTTCACATGAATGGCGTTATAACCGCATTCACCTTCATGGATGAATGTCTCTTCATCTTCCGGATTGCGACTGATATTGACATCAGAACCATCAGCAGCCAGGAGGCGGTATCCCTGGTGCAGAATGGTATTGAAGGAACGGCATTCTGTTACGAAGGAATGGAACAGATAATCCCATCCCTCAGGGAGAAACTTATCCCTCTGCTGGATAAAAGCTGACTTTGTAGGAGCATCAACAGTATGCCCGAAGTAATCCAGGACTTCATTTGGTAGAGACTTGCTCTGCATCTGGATCATAGCAAGAACATAATCCCGGAATGAGATCTTACGGTTTCTTGAAAAATCAATCCCGGGATTCCGGCAATAAAGGTACCGAATTGTGTCAAGATCAGTAACACATTTATCAAATGAGCACTTGAGGTGGTGAAGAAAAATATCTGCCATAGGTAGCCTCCTTAAATAGTCTGTATATTCAAGGATCGGCCGACATATATTCAGCCATTTGTCAAGTGCTTTTTGTAACTTTTTTCAAGTTTTTTTGCAATAAAAAAGGCTTCCAATATATCTGGAAGCCAGTAGGAAATGGGTCATATTTCATTAACTAAATGACATTGATTTCATGATAGAGTATATAAATGTTAACTTCCAATAAGATGTGCAACTAGAGAAAAATTGCGCATAATTCAACGACTGCAAATAGCGGCGGCCAACGGCCGCCTTTGCGGAGCTAAACAGCCATGATGCACAGTGAGCGCGCTCCCTTTTTAACAACTGTAAGCAATAGCTCTTCATAATAATGACATACCGATTCTTTCGATAAATACTTTATTGGGAAGGGCAAAAATGCTCGACTACGAAACCATCATCAAATACTACGCTCTCACATGTTTGGCCGTCAGATTGCTGACGACATGGGCGTGAGCAAGAGGACTTCCTTCGTGTTTTCGAGGCCTGTGAGAAACTCAGTTATCCGCTTCCCAAAGGGATAACGAACTACGGGATACCGAACAGGACTACGAACTGGCGAATGAGGGTGCCCCGTTCAGCGACTTTGCGCAACCGAATTATGAAGAGGTCAATAAAGCATGATCTCACGGAAGAAAATGATGCTCATCTTCCTCAGGGACCGTTAGAAGGACCGGTGCGTCGCCGATGGCGTGAGATTTTATTCATACAACCAGTTCTGCGTGAGATACGCGGCATGGATGGAAGAAAACAGCGAGACAACGCATTTCGATACCGTCATCGGGCAGACCATCGAGGTTGGCTTTGCAGGCAAGACGTTCGAGCAGGTCGACCGGCTGACCGGCGTTGTGGCCACGATCGTCGTGTTCGTCGTAGTATTCCCGTATTCACAGTACATCTATGCGGAAGAGACACTCTCCACCGACGAGCCGCACTGGATTGAACTGCGGTGAAGAACTGCATGTTGCAGTTCTTGGCGGCATAACGCCTTTGGTCGTCTGTGATAACCTGTAATGTTAAGCTTAATATTAGCAGATATCACAAACGACAACGGCTGGGACATCACCAAACGATTTGATTGGATTGTTATTGACTTCGCCGCCGGCTGATGGATTATGGCGTGAAGTGTGTTATTCTTCCCCGACTACGATGCTGCAGCAGAAAGGCAGAAAAAAGGTTAAGACAGATAAACGTGACGCTGCGCTTATTGTCAGATGCCTTGCACACCATGATTATTCACCGGTTCACATCCCGACAGAACAGGACGAACAGACCAAGGAATACATCCGTATGAGAGATGATCATAAGCTCGCCCTCAAGAAAGCGAAGCAGCGGATCCTTTCCTTCTGTCTGCGACACAACTACAGATTTGACGGCACGGCCAACCACTGGACGCAGGCGCACCTGTAATGATTACGTTCGCTGAAACCGGAAGGCTTGTATGCTGAGATCCTCAAGGAATACCTTCTGACCTATGATAATCGACCTATGATAATCTCACCGACAAGCTGGAACGATTTGACAAGCGTATCGAAGAACTTGCAGCGGAAGATAATTATCAGGAAAATGTCAGGAAGCTGTCCTGCTTCATCGGCGTTAAGACAGTGACCGCACTGGCAGTCCTCACGGAAGTGGGTGACTTCAAGCGCTTCGCGTCTGCACAGCACTTTGCTTCCTATATCGGACTAACGCCTGGAGAAGATTCCAGTGGTGACGACCAGCATCGCCTTGGAATCACCAAAGCTGGAAACCGCCATGTTCGTTCTTTGCTGGTTGAAGCTGCACCAAGCTATAGTCGTGGACAGATAGGATTCAAATCCAAAGTGCTCAAAGCAAGACAGGACGGAAATCTATCGGAGGTTATCGCCTATGCAGATAAAGCCAACGAACGCTTACGGAGGAAGTACTATCGCATGGTTCTTAAAAATAACAAGAAAACCAATGTCGCCAAAACTGCAGTTGCCAGGGAACTTGCCTGTTTCATGTGGGGTATGATGACCGGTAATGCAGCATAAGATATCACATCGTTCTGTCAGCATCAAGGCCAAGCCGTCTACGGCGCTGCTTCGGCAGCCTTGACGCTGCATACCGCATCCCGCTGTGATAGCGGACATTTAAGCCGTTTTAAGCCGGCTTACGCCGTCATAAACGGCAATATGAAACTATTAACTCTGGAGGCATCTTGAAAGAGCTTTAGACACAGTCATTGATGTTTCTGTACATATGAGCATAGTTTTAGCTCATAGAGGATAGGTTTTGTCAGGGACGAAACCCATTGCCTCAAGCAGAGCTAGATCCTTCGTTCGAGTGTTGTGCAGCTGCCAGTTTTCCGTGTGTTTTACCATCCTCATGTGCCCTGCCTTTATGAGCACATCAAAGATAGACACGCTGGATTTGTTGATCAGCTTAACCGCTGCATTCAACTTCTCGTGAATGATCCCGGTAACCAGCATAATGAAATCAAAGCCGTGCTGTACATAGTAATCCTGAATCTTCAGGTCGTTGAAATCGGCATCATTTTTGACGTAGTTGTTATAGGTTTCAATAGACCAGCGTCCTTTATAGTCGGTATAGACGACCGGTGCCGGGTCTTTGGAGGTGGTCTGTAAAAAGTAAACGCCCCACCATTCGCAGTATTTATCGTAGTTCTCCTGGGTATAGTTGTTTTCTCCCATATCCATGAGTTGCTGATAACTCTTGCGTTTGGAATTGTTCTCGTCTACATCCTTATAGACGATGATACGCGTAGCTTCATCGAGCTGTTCTTCGTAGTAGATAATCCTGGCAGTATCTTTTCTGCCGGATTTGTAAACAAACTCACCGGAGGTATATTGTAATGTCTCCTTGATCCGCTTTACGTTTTTATTGCTGACTGCCAGCGGAATAATGTAACAGTTTCCGTCTTTGCTCATCAGCTTAAGGACTGTATCAGAGAAAAAGCCACGGTCCACCATAAACTTTGTGTTCTTGAAAGACCGGCTCGCAAGAAGATCCTCCACGCTCTTCTTGTCAACACTGGAACCACGATAGGTACGATACATAAGAGGAACCCGGTTCTTAATGTCATAAGCGATCAGTACATTGACCTGCGGGGCCTTCAGCAGGCCGAGCTTGTACCCTGGCTCAGCAAGATTGTTTTCCAGAGAGCATGACCTGACTACATGTCCGTCGATCGCAACGTTTTTCGAACAGTTGTCGATCAGGTTCTGTTCGAACATCCTGACGGGTTCGCCCCGGGAGCCCAGCTCATGCAGCAGATTGGAAAGTGCCGTATAGCCCATCTTGAAGGAATAATTCCTGTAGACGAGGGATAGGAAGCTTTCCTGATAAAAATCATCCACCTGGTCGATATGAACGAATCCATTAACACACAGGATCAAGGCATAACAGTAAATCTGCGCTGCTCGTTCCGGCAGGAAGCAGACTTTCAGTTTGTCCAACACATCCCGGGTTATTCCAAGGAGAAGGGCATACTGGCCATAAGCCACATCTGTGATGCCATCCGGAAACGATTTGAGGTTTTGCTCAGCGAGTTCCTTTTGATAACGTTTGTTTGGGAAGAATCCTTCCCCTGGGACGATCTTGCCGATGAGGTACCCATAGTCACTGCTCCATTCACCACTGGCGAGTTTGACAGCGCTATATTTGTAAACACGGTATACCCCGCTATCATTACGAATTCTTGCACATTTGCAGGGCTTGTACCGGGTTACGTCCTCTGGTAAAGATGATTGTCTCGCCATTTGAAACCGCCTTCCGCATATGTACATAATGATCGACCCATATGTACATTTTAGTGCATGAGGATGGGCGTTTTCAAGTGGTTATAACTGTAAAAACAGCAAAATGTAGTGCCAAATGGCCTTTGCGAACCAAATCTGCTATGA
>Ga0256405_10008546_pt1 | contig 14594 bp, 12 predicted proteins | sample RumenRJG_02DNA_FD_189096 | JGI IMG/M metagenome (GOLD analysis project Ga0256405, IMG submission 189096) | Bovine rumen microbial communities from Lethbridge, Alberta, Canada - RJG_02 | ecosystem: Host-associated > Mammals > Digestive system > Stomach > Rumen | place: Canada: Alberta...
GGCTATCGTGTCAGCATAGCTGTGGTCGAACCTGATGAAGGTCTCTATTGCAACCCTTCGCTGCTCGGTGCTGTACATGCGGATTCCTTCCTGTTCCTATTTGGTCCAGGATTTCCACCGCAGTCCCTCTCGAGGGAAAGAAGCTCACAAAAACGCCATTTTACCTGCTGATTCTCAATTCGAAGAAGCGAAAGGTAGGTGTAAGAATCCTGACAGAAAACCTGTCAAACAACCTGTCCCTTTGACAGAAAACCTGTCAAATAACCTGTCCCTTTGACAGAAAGCTACGCGAAGAGGATCTCGACGTCGACCGAGGGGTTCTCGCGCGCCGCGATCATGAGCACCAGGGCGAGCTTGTCGAACCAGCGCGCCAGCGGGCCCTCGTCGCGCATGCGGATGAACGCGATGTGGGTGGGCCGGGAGATATCGGTGAGGCAATCGAGCAGGGCATCGAGGTTGTTCCCGTACCAGTCGGGGAAGTCGAGCGAGGATGCGAGGTAGGCGTGCACGGCGCCCTTGTCGCGGAAGGCCTCCTCGAAGATCGCCACGTAGGTCTCTGCCATCGCTAACCCTCCTCGCGTGGGAAGAGCTGCTCGAACGTGTCGTAGTGGTCGCCGGTGTAGAGGATGTAGCCGTCATCCGAGTAGACGAGGCGCTCCGGACCGCGGTAGCCGCCCGAGTAGTTGATGTCGCATTCCTTCCACGTGCGGTCGGGGTCGTAGGGCACCGGCACCTCGCCCTCGATGTTCTCGAACCCGCCGCCGCCGATGCTCATGCCGGGCAGCACGTCCCAGAGGTTGCCCTTGTCCTGCACCCAGCCCTGCTTGCGGGCCTTGGTCTTGGTGATGTAGTTGGACGGGACGTCGCCGAACGCGTAGATGTAGAGCGCCACCTCGTCTTTGGTGGTGTACTCCCCGTCGAACTCGACCTCCGCCCCGGTCACGGGGTCGTAGGCATGATCGCCGTCGATGACGACGTCGTCCGAATCGCCTGGGTTGGGCGCAGGGGCAGGTGTAGGCTGCGGCGTTGGTTCCGGTTCGGGAGTCGGCTCAGGCTCGGGATCGACAGGGGTGACGATGGGCGCGGGTTCCGGCGCCGGCGTGGGCGCGGGCTGGACGTCGGGCGTCCTGATGACCCATGCGATCGCGAAGCCGCAGATGAACGAGACGACTGCGGCGAGCGCGATGAGGAGCGGGAGCTGTGTCTTCCTGGTAGCCATGGAACCGATTGTATCCCAGATCCCAGACGGTTGACCGTATCAGCCCGATATTGCTGCAAAGGGAAGGGGCCCGCAGCGCGGGCCCCTTCGGAGCGTGCTCGTAGGGAGTGCGGCCTACGCCGCGGCGTCAGTCTCCGCCTCGCCCTCGGCCTCAGCCTCGCCTTCTGCGGCGGCGTCGGTCTGGTCGCCTTCGGTCACCGTGCCCGCCTCGGCCATCGCCTTGATGGTCTCGTTGCCGTCGGCACGTGCGCAGTCCTTGCACGGGCGGGTGAGGCCGCGCTCGTAGGCCGCGGCCGCATCGCCGGAGTAGATGGTCTTGGAGTTGATGATGTGGTGGCAGTTGGGATTCAGGTGGTACACGGTGCCGTGCTCGGTCCAGTACACCGTGCCGTCGCCGAGCTCGATGGCGTTCTGCTGCATCGCCTCGAGGTCCTCGGAGGACACGGGGTTGAAGTCGGCGGAGGTGCCGCCGCCGATGAGCATGGCGACGAGCGCGACGGCAACCGCGATGATCTTGGTGCGCTTGTCGGCGTTCTTGTCGGTGAGCGCGATGATGACGAACGGGAGGAACGCGACGATCGAGAGGATGGCGCCGAGCTGGGTCTTGATGAAGAACTCGGCAGCGTTCTTCTCGGACGGCGGGTCGATGTGGTTGGCGCGCTTCCAGAGCTGGCCTGCGATGATGACGCAGATCAGGTCGAGGATGAGGAAGGCGACCATCCACACGAGCGGGTTGCCGGGAAGCTTGCCGTAGAGCGGGCTCGACTGCATGAGCGACATGACGGCCAGCACCTCGAACAGGATGGCGGCGACCCAGAGCACGATGGCGATCGTGCGCTTGTTGCCGACCTCCTCGCCGGCGATGACGTTCTTGACCTCGACGCGCGTCGCAACGTCCTTCGCGTCGGTGATGACGGTCTGTTCCTTGATCTGCTTGCCGGTATCGGCATCGATGAAGACGCGCTTCACGGCGCGCTTCTCCTGCTTCTCCTCTGCCATGGGCGAACCTCTCTCTCGAGCGTGTGCGATACGGGTCCGTTTCGCTGCCTCAATGATACCCATAACGGCGGAAACGCTGGCAATAATCGCCTGTTTTGCCCCCGAGCGTAACAAAAGGCAGCTCGATGGAGGACAGGCACGCGGAAGGGGCGGGGATTGTTTCAGATCTGCTCTGCAGGCTCGGCAAACGGAGGTTGGCGGCGGGCTTTGGGCTATGCTTGTGTGCGTCGGTCCGGATGGAAGGCGGTGCATGATGGCCGAGATGCGCGTCGAGCGCGACTCCATGGGGGAGATGCTGGTTCCCGCAGATGCGCTCTGGGGCGCCCAGACGCAGCGGAGCCTCGAGAACTTCCCCATCGGCACGGAGACCATGCCCGCCGGCATCATCGCCGCGTTCGGCATCCTCAAGAAGGCAGCCGCCCTGGCCAACGTCGAGCTCGGCGTGCTCGATCCCGCCATCGGGGCCCTCATCGCCGACGCCTGCGACGAGCTGCTCGCGGGAACCCTCGACGGCAACTTCCCGCTCAAGGTCTGGCAGACCGGTTCGGGCACGCAGTCCAATATGAACGTGAACGAGGTCGTGGCCGCCCGCGCGAACCAGCTGGCGGCGGAGCGCGGCATCGCGCTCGAGCGCCCGATCCATCCCAACGACCACGTCAACCGCTCGCAGAGCTCCAACGATACGTTCCCCACGGCCATGCACATCGCCGCCGTGCTCGCGCTCTCCCGGACGGTGCTGCCCGCCGCGCGGGCGCTCATCGCCGAGTTCGAGCGCCTGGAGCGTGAGAACGAGGGCGTCGTCAAGAGCGGCCGCACGCATCTCATGGATGCCGTGCCCATCGCGTTCGGCCAGGAGATCTCCGGCTGGCGCGGCCTCATCGAAGCCGCCGTGGACGATATCCTGCTGGCAGCAAAGCCCCTGAGCCTCCTCGCGCTCGGCGGCACTGCCGTGGGCACGGGCCTCAACGCCCCACCCGCCTTCGACGCATTGGTCGCCTCCAAGGTCGAGGCGCTCACGGGCGAGTCCTTCCTCACCCATCCCAACAAGTTCTCCGCCCTCACGGGCAAGGATGCGATGGTCTTCAGCCATGGGGCGCTCAAGGCGCTCGCGGCGAACCTCATGAAGATCGCCAACGACGTGCGCTGGCTCGCATCGGGTCCGCGCGTGGGCCTCGGGGAGATCTCGATCCCCGCCAACGAGCCCGGCAGCTCCATCATGCCCGGCAAGGTGAACCCCACGCAGTGCGAGGCCCTCACCATGGTGGCCGTTCAGGTCATGGGCAACGACGCGGCTATCGGCTTCGCCGCGAGCCAGGGCAACTTCGAGCTCAACGTCTTCATGCCCGTCATCGCCTACAACTGGCTGCAGAGCGCGCGCCTGCTCGCCGACGCCATGGAGTCGTTCCGCGCCCGCTGCGCGTCCGGCATCGTGGCCGACCGCGCCAAGATGGCGGAGAACCTCCACAGGTCGCTCATGCTGGTGACCTGCCTCAACCCCTACATCGGATACGACAACGCCGCGCGGGTCGCCAAGAAGGCCTATGCCGAGGGTACCAGCCTCAAGGACGCCTGCGTGGCGCTGGGCTATATGACAGAGGAGCAGTTCGACGAGGTGTTCCACCCCGAGGAGATGATCTAGATGAGCACGAGCATCGACACGCGTTGCGTCCAGGGCGGCTACCAGCCGGGCAACGGAGAGCCCAGGCAGGTTCCCATCATCCAGTCCACCACCTTCAAGTACGCGACGAGCGACGCCATGGGCAAGCTCTTCGACCTCGAGGCGCCGGGCTACTTCTACACGCGCCTGCAGAACCCCACCAACGACTATGTCGCCGCCAAGATCGCCGAGCTCGAGGGAGGCACCGCGGCCATGCTCACGAGCTCGGGTCAGGCGGCCTCGTTCTTCTCGATCTTCAACATCTGCGAGGCGGGCGGCCACGTGGTCGCCAGCTCGACCATCTACGGCGGCACCTACAACCTGCTCGCCCACACGATGGCCAAGATGGGCATCGAGACCACCTTCGTCGCTCCCGACTGCAGCGCCGAGGAGCTCGAGGCCGCCTTCCGCCCCAACACCAAGTGCGTCTTCGGCGAGACTATCGCCAACCCCGCGCTCACGGTGCTCGACATCGAGAAGTTCGCAACCGCCGCCCATACGCACGGCGTGCCCCTGATCGTCGACAACACCTTCCCGACGCCCGTGATGTGCCGTCCCATCGAGTGGGGCGCCGACATCGTGACCCACTCCACCACCAAATACATGGACGGCCACGGTGCGGCCGTGGGCGGCGCCATCGTCGATTCGGGCAACTTCGACTGGATGGCGCACGCCGAGAAGTTCCCCGGCCTCACCACGCCCGACGATTCCTACCACGGCATCGTCTACGCCGAGAAGTTCGGTCAGGGCGGCGCCTTCATCACCAAGGCGACCTCGCAGCTCATGCGCGACTTCGGCTCCATCCAGAGCCCGCAGAACGCCTTCCTGCTGAACCTCGGCCTCGAGAGCCTGCACGTGCGCATGCCCAGGCACTGCGCGAACGGCCTCGCCATGGCCGAGTTCCTCTCGGCCCATCCCAAGATCGAGAGCGTGCGCTATCCCGGGCTCGCGGGCGATCCGTGCTACGAGCTCGCGCAGAAGTACCTGCCCGACGGCACCTGCGGCGTCGTGAGCTTCTGCGTTGCCGGCGGACGCGCGGCTGCCGAGCGCTTCATGGCCGGCCTCAAGATCTGCGCGATCGAGACGCATGTGGCGGACGCACGCTCCTGCTGCCTGCATCCGGCGAGCTCGACCCATCGCCAGATGACCGACGCGGAGCTCGCGGCAGCGGGCATCGCACCCAACATGGTGCGCCTGTCGTGCGGCCTCGAGTCGGCCGACGACCTCATCGCGGATGTGGCGCAGGCGCTCGAGCTGGCCTAAGGCTTCTTCTTCGCGTCGGGGATGAGGCCCTTCTCGGAGAGCCTTATGTAGACGCGGTCAACGAACGTGCCGGGCTCCTCGCCCATGGCAGCGCAGAACAGGAACGATTCATGGAGGGTCAGCTGGCGCTGGCCCTTCTCCGTCTTGCTGACGGTCGATTGGGTGAGCCCCATGGATTCGGCGACATCGGCCTGCGTGAGCTCGTGCTCGCGCCTGACGCAGGCGAGCACCTCTCCGACGACCCTGTTGCGTTCGATATCCATGCCACGAAGGTAGGGGTGCGGAGACGATAGTCCAAATCAGAATATCCAGCTGCCCAGCAGCGGAACCACCGCGTCCTTCCGCAGCATAGACGGGGGATTCCGAAGCGTTCCGAACGCACATGCGCCTAAAACAAACCTAAATCTGTCAAGTTTGTGCCGCTTGCCCTGTGGCGGGGCGTATGGGCGATGGCATGCGGCGAATCGGGGGTACAGTCACGTTGTACGTTTGTTCCGCGCTGGGAGGCACGAGTATGGAATTCGAGAAGGACAGCAACGCCGGGACCGATCCTGCCATCGAAGCGGACGGGATTCCGCAGATCCCAGACCCATCATCCGAGGAGACCACGCTGCAGCTCGATGCTGCGCCGGAGGCCATGGACGCGCGTCCATCGTCGGAAGCGGACGATACGGTTCCGCGGCCTCAGACCGCCTACGAGCGCAACTACGGCTACACGCCGCAGACGCCCAGCTACCCGTACGCATACAGCGCGCCCGCGCCCGCTCCGGCGGCTATGCCGTCCGTGACCCCGGAGAAGACCGTCGGTCGCGGCGGATCGTTCGGCTGGGGGCTGCTCGGCGGCATCATCGGCGCTGCGGCTGTAGCCGCCGTGCTGGTGCTCTCAGGTCTTCTCGTCCCGCGCCAGGGATCGCGGAGCACCGATAACGGCATCGCCCTGCCGGGGCAGAGCTTCTCGATCAACCCGACGTCCGAGGACGTGACCGTGGCGAACGCCGTCGCGGCCAAGGCGCTCCCGTCCGTCGTCTCGGTGCACTGCACCCTCGCCGGCGGCATGAGCACCGGCTCGGGTGTCATCCTCGACGCATCGGGCAACATCATCACCAACAACCACGTGGTCGAGGGCGCGCAGTCTATCTCGGTCACGATAGAGGGGACCAGCTACGACGCCGTCGTCGTGGGGACCGACCCCTCGAGCGACATCGCGGTGCTCAAGGCAGATCTCGGCGGAGCGCAGGTGACGCCCATCGAGGTGGGCGACAGCTCGGCGCTGCGCGTGGGCGACTGGGTCATGACCGTGGGAAGCCCCTTCGGCCTCGACTCGTCGGTCTCGGCGGGCATCGTGAGCTCGCTCTTCCGCAGCGAGCTCATGTACGGCGAGTCGGGCAACACCCTCTACACCAACCTCATCCAGGTCGATGCCGCCATCAACCCCGGCAACTCGGGCGGCGCGCTCGTCAACGCGCGCGGCCAGCTCGTCGGCATCTGCACGCTCTTCTCCTCCGACACGCAGTCGTTCGCAGGCATCGGCTTCGCGATCCCGGGCAACTACGCGGTCGAGATCGCCGAGAAGATCATCGCGGGCGAGCAGGTCACCCATGCCTACATCGGCCTCACGATGATGACGGTGAATTCCGATGTCGTGAAGGCCGAGGGCCTCTCCGTCGACAGCGGCGCGCTCGTGATCGAGACCATTGAGGACGGTCCCGCCGAAGCGGCGGGCATCCTGCCGGGCGATGTCGTCATCTCGATCGGGGGCGAGCGCATCGACTCCGCCGACAGCGCGGTGCTCGCCGTCCGCAGCCATCGCATCGGCGAGACGGTCGCCGTGACCGTCATGCGCGGAGAGGAGCGCCTCACCTTCGATGTGACCCTCTCGTCCGACGAGAAGCTCCAAGAGATCCAGCGCCAGCAGCGCGAGCAGCAGCAGAAGGAGCAGGAGCAGCAGAACGACTTCTGGAGCACCCCCGACCGCAACGGCATCGATGACGAGGAGGTCCAGGAGATGCTCGAGTGGTGGTGGAACCAGCTCACGGACGGCGAGGGCCCGTCCAGCGGGGACTCGCTCCACGACATCTTCGCTCCCGATAAGGATCCGCGCGGCTAGCAGCCACGGGATACTCCCCGCGCCATCGTGTCCGGTGGATGGCGTAAGCTTGGTACCGTGAGAAGAGATGCACGGGAGGTTGCGCCATGGCGGAGATCAAGTGCCCGCATTGCGGCAAGGTGTTCCAGGTCGACGAGAGCGGCTATGCCCAGATCGCGTCGCAGGTCCGCGACGCCGAGTTCGCTCATGCGCTCCATGAGCGCGAGGCGGCGCTCGCCGAGGCGGAGGGCCGCAAGCGCGAGCTCGCGCTCGCACGTTCGCGCGAGCAGGCGGGCGAGGCGATGGAGCAGCTCCGCGCCAAGGCGGCGGACGACCTCGCCCAGCGCGAGAAGCGCATCGCCGTGCTCGAGGCGAGGATCGAGGGCGCCGATGCCGAGCGCAAGGCGGCGGTGGGGGAGGCCAAGGCCGAGCTCCGCAGCACGATCGCAGACCGCGACGCCGAGATCGCCGCGCTCAAGGAGCGCCTCGCCGGTACCGACGCCGAGAAGCGCCTCGCGGTCAAGGAGGCCACGGAGGAGCTCTCGGGCCAGCTCGTCACGCTCAGGAGCGAGGCCCAGACCACCGAGACCTCCCTCAGGACGCAGCTCCTCGAGCAGCAGAAGGCCCACGACCTCGCCCTGCGCGACAAGGACGCCGAGATCGAGCGCATCCTCGACCAGCGCTCCAGGCTCAACACCAAGCTGCTCGGCGAGTCGCTCGAGCAGCATTGCGAGATCGAGTTCAACCGCATCCGCGCCACGGCGTTCCCGCGCGCCGAGTTCACCAAGGACACCATCGCCGTGAGCGAGGAGGAGGACGACCGTCCCACCAAGGGCGACTACATCTTCCGCGAGTGCGACGAGGACGGCACCGAGATCGTCTCGATCATGTTCGAGATGAAGACCGAGCAGCAGGACGCCACGCGCCACAAGACCAACGACGCGCACCTCAAAAAGCTCGATGCGGACCGCCGCAAGAAGAGCTGCGAGTACGCCGTGCTCGTCTCCACGCTCGAGCCCGAGAGCGAGCTCTACAACGCCGGCATCGTCGACGTCTCCTGGCAGTACGAGAAGATGTACGTCGTCCGCCCGCAGTTCTTCATCCCGATCATCGGCATCCTGCGCAATGCCGCCCTCAATGCGGCGTCGTACAAGTCCGAGCTCGCGCAGATGCGCCGCGCGAACCTCGACGTCACCCATTTCGAGGAGGCGTTGGTCGACTTCCAGGAGCGGTTCGGCAAGGATTACGAGCGCGCCGGGAAGCGCTACGCGGAGGCCATCGAGAGCATCGACAAGGCGATCGCCGACCTCCAGAAGACCAAGGAGAAGCTTGTCGCCTCCGAGAACGCCCTGCGCCTCGCCAACGACAAGGCGCAGGGCCTCACGATCCGCAAGCTCACCCGCGACAACCCCACGATGAAGGGTCTCCTCGACGAGGCGCGCGCGGCTGCGGCGAGCGTGGACGAGGACGCGTAGCAGGTCGTTTGCCGAATTTTCGCCGCACTAGCCGAGCGTGGTGAATAGCGCAGACCCAGACGGGTATCGAGCATCGTAGCCTAGCCAGTATCAGGGGATTGGAGAAAGGGACCTACGATGGCTCACGACGTCTTCGTCAGCTATTCGCACAAGGACAAGGTGGTCGCGGACGCGATCGTCTCGTATCTGGAATTCAAGGGGAGCCGCTGCTGGTATGCGCCGCGCGATATCGTTCCCGGCGCCGATTGTGCTGCGTCCATCATGGATGCGATCAGGAGCGCCAAGGTCATGGTGCTGCTCTTCACGGATTATGCGAACACCTCGACGCAGGTCGCACGCGAGGTGAACCTGGCCGTGAGCAACGGCGTGACGATCATCCCCTTTAAGATGACGAATTCCATGCCCACGCAGGGCATGCAGTACTACCTCTCGACCGTGCATTGGCTCGACGCGATGTCATCCCCGCTCGACCAGAGCATCAAGCAGCTCGACGCGCGGGTGAGGGGGTTCCTCTCCGGCGCGCCGGTCCAGCAGATGCCCGCGAGCATGCCGACCATCGTGGTCGAGAAGAAGCGCCCCGCCTGGTTGATCCCCGTCGTCGCCGTCCTCGGGGTGCTTGCGCTTGCCTGCGCCATCCTGCTTCCGCGGCTCTTCGGCGGCTCCGGCAGAACCGATTCGGACGTGCCCGAGACGGCGGCAGAGGCGCCGGAGGAGGGCGAGGCCTCCGGTCCGATCGAATCCATCGCCATCCCCACCAGCGGCAGCGCGCAGATCGAAGATCCTGCCAACACCGGCACGCAGGGCAACTTCCAGGGCAACTACCAGAACGATGCCTTCGCGGCATCCGACGGCGAGTGGTTCTACTTCCGCGGCAGCGACGGCTGCCTGTACAGGATGCGCCTCGACGGTTCCGAGCGGACCCAGCTCAGCGATGAGCGCTGCAGCTCCATCGGCGTGATCGACGGCTACATCTACTACAGCACCGTCGGCTCGAGCGGCTACGTCGAGAACATCTGCCGCATGAGGACCGACGGTTCCGAGCGGACGACGCTCTACAACGGCATGTTCGAGGAGTTCATGATCGTGGGTGGGCGCATGTACTTCAAGAACTCGCTCGATAGCCTCAAGCTCTACAGCATCGCCCTCGACGGCACCGACCTGCGCTGCGAGGGTTCGACGACGGGCCTCTACTACCTCACGATCTGGGACGGGAAGATGTACTGGGCCAACGACGAGGACGGCCGGTGCCTGTACCGGGCCAACCTCGACGGCAGCGAGGCAACCAAGCTCACCAAGAACGGCGTCGATTCCATCACGGTCTGCGACGGATGGATCTTCTACAACGACCTCGGCGACCACGGCTTCCATATGCTCGATGCCGAGACGCTCGAGGACCGCACGCTCATCATGATGGGCATCTACGATCCCGTGGTCAGCCCGTACGGTATCGTGGGCATGAGCTCGCTCGAATCGCTCCACCTGTTCCGCTCCGAGCTCGGAGTTGCGGGCGGCACCGTGCTCACCGATTACAAGATCGACGACATCAGCGTGGTCGAGGGCTTCATCTTCTTCACCAACGAGGACGACGGCAACGTCTACATGATGGACATCTACGGCGGCAACCTCATGAAGCTGTAGGGGTGCTGCGATGGACCGCGCGACGATGGACGCCTACACCCGTATCCTCCGCGAGGAGCTCGTCTGCGCCATGGGGTGCACGGAGCCCATCGCCATCGCCTACGCGGCGGCGCTGGCGCGCGAGACGCTCGGGTGCCTGCCCAACACCGTCGACCTGTCCGTGAGCCCCAACATCATCAAGAACGTCAAGAGCGTGGTCGTTCCGCATACGGGCGGGCTCAAGGGCATGCGCGCCGCCGCGTCCGCCGGCATCATCGCCGGCGATGCCGCGGCAGAGCTCGAGGTGCTGGCGAAGATCTCCCCCGACGACCTGCCCGCCATCTCGGCGTTCCTCGAGCGCGCGTCGTTCTCGCTCGAGCCGACCTCGGGCGAACCCGTGCTCGATATCCGCATCCGCGTGGAGACGGCGGGGCATAGCGCATACGTGCGCATCGCCGGCGCGCACACCAACGTGGTCCGTGTCGAGCGCGACGGTGAGGTGCTGGTCGACCGGTCCGTGGAGCAGGCGGACAGCGGAGACCAGACCGATCGGAGCGTCCTGTCCATCGAGGGCATCGTCGAGTACGCGGACACCGTGACGCTCGACGAGGTCGCCGAGGTGCTCGAGCGGCAGATCTCCTGCAACACCGCGATCGCCGATGCGGGGTTCACCGAGCATTGGGGTGCCGGCATCGGCAGGGTGCTCATGGATGCGTACGGCGGAACCGTGCACAACCGCGCAAAGGCTGCTGCAGCCGCAGGGTCGGACGCGCGCATGAGCGGGTGCGAGCTGCCGGTGGTCATCAACTCGGGCAGCGGCAACCAGGGCATCACCGCCTCGCTTCCCGTCATCGTGTTCGCGCGCGAGATGGGGGTCTCCCACGAGCTGCTCCTGCGGGCGCTTGTGGTCTCCAACCTCACCACGATCCACCTCAAGACGGGCATCGGGCGCCTCTCCGCATACTGTGGCGCGACGAGCGCGGGGTGCGGTGCCGGCGCAGGCATCTGCTACCTCCATGGGGGCAAGGCCGACGAGATCGCCCACACCGTGGTCAACGCCGTCGCCATCAACTCGGGCATGATCTGCGACGGCGCCAAGCCGAGCTGCGCGGCCAAGATCGCCTCCGCCGTGGAGGCCGGTCTTCTGGGCTGGCAGATGCAGGTGCGCGGCGAGGAGTTCTTCGGCGGCGACGGCATCGTGGTCAAGGGCGTTGAGAACACCATCGAGGCGGTGGGCAGGCTTGCACGCGACGGCATGCGCCAGACCGACGAGGAGATCATCCGCCTCATGATCGGCTCCCCGAACCGCTAGCGTTTCTGTCAAAGGGACAGGTTATTTGACAGAAACTTCTCATGCTGTTTTGGAATTCCTGTCAAATAACCTGTCCCTTTGACAGAAACGTCTCGTAACGTTGACATATACCCCTAGGGGGTATAGTATCACAGTGGGAAGCCACGGTGAGGAGGATCGGCATGGCCCAGGAGACTTGCTGCTGCGCGCACAAGCACACCCCGCGCTCCGACGAGCTCAAACGCGATATCGAGAAGCGCATCAACCGCGCCGTCGGACAGCTGAACGGCATCAAGGCGATGGTCGTGGACGACCGCTACTGCGGCGATGTCCTGACGCAGCTCGCCGCTGTCGAGAAAGCCGTGAAGGCGATCTCGCGCGAGATCATGCAGGACCATCTCGAGACCTGCGTGGTCGAGCAGGTCCAGGCCGGCAACACCGAGATCGTCGGCGAGGTCATGGACCTCCTGAGGAAGTTCTCGTGACCTGCAATTGGGGACGGTTCCTTTTTCGCGGTTTTCCCGGAAAAAGGAACCGTCCCCAATTGCAGGTTCGGAAAGGTTTGGAATGAAGGAGACGTTCGACATCACGGGAATGACCTGCGCGGCCTGCTCGGCGCGTCTGGGCAAGGCGGCATCATCCGTCGAAGGCGTCGAGGAGGCCAACGTCAACCTGCTCAAGAACTCGATGGAGCTCGTCTATGACGGCACGGATGCGACCTGCTCCGCAGTCATCTCGGCCATCGAGCGCGCCGGGTACGGCGCCATCCCGCGCGTCCCGCACGGAGCGTCCGAGCCCGCTGAGGCCGTCCGCTCCACCGCATCGGCACCCGACCCCTCCAAGATCGCGAACGACGCCATCGAGGAGAAGCGCCGTCAGCTCATCATCTCCGCCATCTTCGCGGTGCCGCTGTTCTACGTGGCGATGGGCCCCATGTTCGGCTGGCCGCAGCCCGCAGCGCTCTCCGGGCACGAGGGCATGATGGCCGCGGCGCTCACGCAGCTGCTCCTCTGCATCCCCATCCTCATCGCCAACCGCCGCACCTTCATCACAGGCTTCAAGACGCTCCTCCACGGCTCCCCCAACATGGACTCGCTCATCGCCCTGGGCTCTGCGGCATCTGCCGTCTGGAGCATCGTGGGCCTCTACCGCATGGCGATCTCGCTCGGCCACGGAGACATGGAGGCTGCCCACGCCGCGTTCCACAACCTCTACTTCGACTCCGCGGGCATGATCCTCACCCTCATCACGCTCGGCAAGTTCTTCGAGGCGCGCGCCAAGGGCCGCACCACGGGCGCCATCACCGCGCTCATGGACCTCGCCCCCAAAACCGCCACGGTGGTGCGGAGCGGCGTCGAGCAGACCATCCCCACCGAGCAGGTGCGCGTGGGCGACCGCGTCGTCGTGCGTGCGGGAGAGTCCATCCCCGTCGACGGCGTCGTGGTCGAAGGTACCGCATCGGTCGACGAGAGCGCCATCACCGGCGAGCCCATCCCTGTGGAGAAAACCGTCGGCGCGCAGGTCACGGGAGCGACCGTCTCCACGCGCGGCTGGTTCGCCATGGAGGCGACGGCGGTGGGGGAGGACACGACGCTCGCGGGCATCATCCGCCTCGTGGACGAGGCCACGGGATCGAAGGCGCCGATCGAACGCCTCGCCGACAAGATCGCCGGCGTGTTCGTGCCGATCGTGATCGGCATCGCGGCCGCCACCTTCATCGTGTGGATCGTCATCTCCCGCGACTTCGCCACCGCGCTCACGCATGCGGTCTCGGTGCTCGTCATCAGCTGTCCGTGCGCGCTCGGCCTCGCCACGCCCACGGCCATCATGGTGGGCACGGGCCGCGGCGCCGCGCACGGCATCCTCATCAAGAGCGCCGAGTCGCTCGAGACCGCCTGCTCGGTCGCAACCGCCGTGCTCGACAAGACCGGCACCATCACCGAGGGAGCGCCCCGCGTGACCGACATCGTCGTTGCCGACGGCGCGTCGGAGCATGAGCTCCTGCGCGTCGCAGCGGCCCTCGAGCGCAAGAGCGAGCATCCGCTGGCCTCAGCCATCATCGCATACGCAGACGAGAAGGCGCCCGGCTGCGATGACGGTGCCGTGGTCGAGGGGTTCGGCCAGATCCCGGGCATGGGCCTCGCCGCCATCGTGGACGATGCGGAGGCGCTTGCGGGCAACGCGCTGCTCATGACCGAGGGCGGCGTGGACGCATCCCCGCTCGAAGCTGCGGCGGAGCGCTTCGCCGACCAGGCCAAGACCCCGCTCTTCTTCGCCCTCGACGGCCGCCTGCTCGGCCTCATCGCCGCCGCCGATCCCGCCAAGGAGACGAGCGCAGCGGCCATCGCGCGCCTTCACGCGCTCGGCGTGCGCACCGTCATGCTCACCGGCGATGCCGAGCGCACGGCACGTGCCGTCGCGGCCGAGGTGGGCGTCGACGAGGTGGTTGCGGGCGTGCTCCCCGACCAGAAGGAGGAGAAGGTCCGCGCGCTGCAGGCGGATGGGTCGAAGGTCGCCATGGTGGGCGACGGCATCAACGATGCGCCGGCGCTCGCCCGCGCAGACGTGGGCATCGCGATCGGCGCCGGCACCGACATCGCCATCGAATCCGCCGACATCGTGCTCATGCGCTCCGACCTCGCCGATGCCGCGAACGCCATCGAGCTCTCGCGTGCCACCATGCGCACGATCCGCCAGAACCTGTTCTGGGCGCTGTTCTACAACGCCATCTGCATCCCCGTTGCTGCGGGCGTGCTCGCACCCTGGGGCATCACGCTGAACCCCATGATCGGGGCTGCGGCCATGGGCTTCTCGAGCGTCTTCGTGGTCACGAATGCTCTGAGATTGAGGCTGTGGAAACCAGCGGCGTGAACAAAGGGACGGGGGATTTGTTCACGCTGGCAGAGAGATGGCAGTGTTTGCTGGAGCAATTATCCCGCGGCGTGAACAAATCCCCCGTCCCTTTGTTCACGCCCGAGAAGAAGGAG
>Ga0256405_10008547_pt1 | contig 14593 bp, 13 predicted proteins | sample RumenRJG_02DNA_FD_189096 | JGI IMG/M metagenome (GOLD analysis project Ga0256405, IMG submission 189096) | Bovine rumen microbial communities from Lethbridge, Alberta, Canada - RJG_02 | ecosystem: Host-associated > Mammals > Digestive system > Stomach > Rumen | place: Canada: Alberta...
GTGCCCTACCACCATGTCGTCGCCGACGAAGTCGAAGAGCTCCGGGAGTACCTCTTCGGGGAGGGGCGCATCGGCCACCATCTCCCGGGTGATTCCGGTGAGCTGGGTAATGAAGGACGAGACCTTACCGATCTCTCCGGGACGCACGAAACTGACGAACCTGTCCTCTGCTTTTCCAGACCTCATCCTGTATGCCGCAACTTCGATTATCCAATCGCTGGAGGGTCTCAGGCCCGTGGTCTCCAGATCGATGCATACGTAATCCTCGGGCGAGGCGATGAGGCTCTTGCCCCTTCCGGGGCGGGGGTTCGTTTTCACTTTATCACTGTTTGGAGGTGATGATCTTGGAGATGTCCGCTTCTGTCAGGGAACCCATCTTTTGCACGAAGGCCGAGTTCTGAATCACGGCGGAGGTACCGGTGCGTACCGCTACGGGTCTGTCCTGCCCCGCCCTGATGAGATCGGAGATAGCAACATCCTTGCCGCCTTTCAGCGACATGGGGATGACCTCGTGGATCGTGTATCCCGCGGGAGTGCGTTTGGCGACGACCACCGCACATCTCTTCTTACCTGTCTCCCCGAACGGGGTGTCCGCAAGCCAGACTTCCCATTGTTTGGGGGCACCCATCCTCGATGTTCCGGTCGGCTTGTAGTTGACTTTCATGATTTACGGCATGGGATTCGCCGTAGATAACACATGCGAACCACAGAGAGTTGAAAAGTGGCGCGGAGAGGGAGATTTGAACTCCCGAGGGAAAAATCCCACAAGATTTCCAGTCTTGCGTCTTACCGGGCTGGGCTATCTCCGCTGATACAGCGTCGTATTTGGTTCTTAGATAAAAAGGTTGGGTAGCTGTTTTCAGTCCCAAACTATGTCTCTGCGGAGGTCGGCTAGATGAGTCCTGATCTTCCTGGCACTTTCAATCTCCGATGAAGATAAGGTAACTGTGACCACCTCTTCTCCGGTGCCTGCCTTGACCAATGCCTTTCCCAGCGGCGAGTATGCGCACGAGCCTCCGAAGTATCTTCCCGCGGGTCCGGTGCCGGTGTTGTTGCAGAACAGGGTGTACACGGTGTTCTCGAAGGATCTGGCCGGGAGGACCGTGCTCATGGCGTATTCGGATTGTTCCGCGGAGGCGCTTGCCATGAGTACGGCATCAGCTCCGTGGGTCGCGTAATAGCGGTGGATCTCGGGGAACATGGCATCGTAGCAGATCAGGAGACCGAACCTCATGCCCTTCCATTCGACCATGGACGGGCCCCTACCTGGGGTGAAGACCTCCTCGTTGTAAGGTTCGAAGTTGGCCAGGTACAGTTTGTCGTACTCCGTTCTGCCTTCGGGGGAGAAGAAAACCAGAGAATTGAAGGTCTCTCCGCTGCGGATTACAGGCATTCCCATGGCAACGGCTATGCCCTTTTCGCAGCACAGTTCCTTCAGAGACTGTTCGGCCTTTGCCAGTACGGATCCGTCGAAGCTTCTGCAACCGTATCCGGTCAGGAACAGTTCCGGGAACAGGTAGATGTCGGCAGATACCTTTTCGGTAATCCTCCTGACTTCCTCCAGATTCCCGTTCACGTCCCCGCTGCCGGGCACTTGGCAGAGGGCAATCCTGACTTCCATAGATGCAGTATCCACTTCTTTGATAATAGGTTCACGTCTGATTTTTTATCTGAAATGCAGATTACCCTCTATGGCATTCCGTGCTGTGCGCAGCATCACCGACAACGACATTTCCTGTATTCTCGCCTTCATCAGGGAGACCGTTGCGGGTGCGCACGCGGAAGGAGCGGTCGTAGGCATAAGCGGAGGTATCGACTCCGCAGTCGTCGTCAAGCTCTGTGCGGACGCGCTCGGGGCGGATAAGGTTCATGCCATATTCATGCCCGTAGACAGTACTCCGAAGGAGGATTACCGGCAGACGGAAAGCATGTGCCAGGCGTGGGGAGTCAGGTATGACGTCATTGATATCCAATCGGTCTCGGAAGAGTTCGGGAAGATGCTCTCGAAACCTGGAGACGACCCCCTTCAGAAAGGTAACATGATGTCACGCTGCCGTATGATCGTCCTCTTCGATGCGGCACGCCGCGAGAGGTCCCTGGTTTTCGGTACTACTAACCGCAGCGAGCTCCTAATGGGTTATATGACCAAATTTGGAGACGGTGCCGAGGATGCTTCCCCGATCTGCAGATTATACAAGACCCAGGTGTGGGAGATAGCCCGCCTCATAGGGGTGCCCGAGGAGATCATCAGCAAGGTGCCTACCGCAGGTCTCTGGGAAGGTCAGACCGATGAGGCCGAGATGGGCGTGACCTATCTGGCACTTGATAAGGCGCTGAACGTCATGGAGCAGGGGGCGTCCGATGCGGAGATGGCAGCGGCCGCCGGAATCACCGAAACCAAGGCCGCAGAAATCAGGTCTCAGGTAAGCAGGATGATGCACAAACACAGTCCTGCCTATGCACCCGAAGATTGCTGAAAGCTATGGCATTTTTTGACAGTCCGCGCGGGAACGTAACGATACCTTATTAGATTGGACAACTATTCCAGCTCGATATCGGGGGTTAGGATTGGCAGCAATCAGGGAAGAGGAAGGTTACGTTTACGTGGGCGGCAGGAAGCTAAGGCGCGGTTTCACCACAGGGTCCTGTGCCACCGCCGCATCCAAGGCCGCGGTTCAGATGCTCCTGTCTGGGAAGCCTGTACTTTTCGCTGACATCATGACCCCCCGCGGGATTCCCCTGCACATCGACATCGAGAACATCGAGATGCATGAGGACAGTGTTTCCTGTGCGGTCCGTAAGGACGGGGGAGACGATGCAGATGACACCAACGGTGCCTACATCTGCGCCGAGGTGCGCAGATCCTCCGAGGACGGAGTCCATATCGACGGAGGCATCGGAGTCGGAAGGGTCACCCGCAAAGGATTGGATCAGCCGCCGGGCAATGCGGCCATTAATCATGTGCCCCGCAACATGATCGTGGAAGCCGTGGAGGATGTCTGTCAGGCCTTGGGTTATGCGGGAGGTATTGACGTCAGGATATACGTTCCGGAAGGGGAGAAGATCGCGGTCCGCACCTTCAACTCCCGCCTTGGAATCGTGGGAGGCATATCCATCCTGGGTACCAGCGGTATAGTGGAACCCATGAGCGAGACCGCTCTCCTCGGGTCGATCAAGGCCGAGATGAACGTGTTCATGGCCGAGGGCAGGAAGTATCTCCTGACGGTTCCCGGTAACTACGGCAAGGATTTCGTCAAGGCCTATCCCGCACTGGAAGGTCAGACCCCAGTGGAATGCAGCAATTTCATCGGTGATTTCCTTGACATGGCGGTGGAAGCCGGTGCCGAGGGTGTGCTCCTGGTGGGAAACCTCGGAAAACTGGTCAAACTAGCCGGAGGAATCATGAACACCCATTCCCGCAACGCCGATTCCAGGATGGAGATCCTGGCTTCCAATGCGATTCTCGCCGGTGCCGATGCAGAGACCGCTAAGAAGATTCTCGGATGCATCTCCACCGATGATGCCTTGGAAGTCCTGAACGAGAAGGGACTCATGAAACAGACCATGGAGATACTCATCCCCAAGATCGAGTTCCACATGAACCACCGTGTCAAGGGCGACATCAAAGTGGCGGCAATCACGTTCTCCTCAGAATTCGGAATACTAGGGCAGACTCCCGGGGCGGACGAGCTCCTCAGGAAAGTGGGGGCGAAGGAATGAAAGTAGGAATCATAGCATTCACGACCTCCGGATGCCGTACCGCAATGGCCATCTCCGAGGTTTTCAAAGGAGATGAGGTAGACCTGTTCGCCAAGAGTACATCGGACGAATTGGGTCTCAGACACGTGGACGAGAGCATGAGGTCCTGGACTGGGAAGGCCTTTGGGACATACGACGCAATCGTGTTCGTAGGGGCGATCGGAATCGCCGTGAGGGAGATCGCACCGTTCGTGAAATCGAAGGATGTCGATCCCGCCATCATCTCGGTGGATGAGAAGGGAAGATTTTCTGTTCCGATTCTTTCGGGACATATCGGCGGAGCCAACGGTCTCGCTGTACGTATCGCAGGAGGCATAGGTGCGCTGCCGGTAGTGACCACTGCCACAGACATAAACGGCAAGATAGCGATAGATTCGTTTGCTGTCAACAATAATTTGACAATTACCTCATTACACATGGCCAAGGAGGTCGCAGCCCGTATCCTGGCCAACGATCCGGTCGGATTGGTCTGCGATGTGGAGTGCCTCGACTCCCCTCCTCCCGAGTTATCGGGTCCCGCCGATTCACCCACAGGGGTATACATCGGTATCAAACATGTCAAACCGTTCCAGTCAACTCTTCATCTAGTCCCCCGCGACCTGGTCCTCGGGATTGGCTGTCGCCGCAACACCCCTCAGCAGGATATCGAGGACATGGTCTCCAAGGCCCTCTCGGAGATCGGGGCGGACATGTCACGCGTCCGTGCGGCCGCAAGCATCGACCTGAAGAAGGATGAAGTCGGTCTGCTCGGATTCGCGGACGCCCACCGTATACCCATCACATTCTACACCTCCGACGAGTTGAATGCGGTCGAAGGTGAATTCTCGAAATCCAATTTCGTGCAGTCCGTTACTTCCGTGGACTGCGTATGCGAGCGTTCGGCAGTGAAATGCTCCGCCGACGGTGAGCTCGTACTCAGGAAGTTCGCAGGAAACGGCGTGACCGTGGCCATAGTGCAGGAAAAGTTCGCAGTCTCGTTTGCAAAGGTGAGAAGATGACAGGCAAAGTTCTCGTTTTCGCCGGTACCACCGAGGGAGGGGCCATAACCGACCTCCTCGCCAACGCCGGCATCAAAGTGCATGCATGTGTGGCCACCGAATACGGCCGCACCTCCCTCAGACCCAACCCCAACGTGGAGGTGTCCGCACACCCTCTCCCTCCGGAGGAGATGAGGGCGCTCATGAAGGAATACCCTGTAGTGGTGGATGCCACCCACCCTTACGCGGTGCGCATCACCGCTCACATCAAGGAGGCCTGCGCCGATACCGGAGCGGAGTACATCCGCCTGCGCCGCCCCGAATCCTTTGCGACGGGTGACGATATAGTCACGGTGGACAGTATAGATGCGGCGGTCGAGTACCTGAAAGGTACCGAGGGCAACATTCTTGTCACCACCGGCAGCAGGGACATCGCCAAGTATACCGCCATTCCCAATTACCGCGAGAGGGTCTTCGCCAGGGTACTGTCAATCAGCGACAGTGTCTCCGAGTGTGCTAAGAACGGGTTCGAAGGGAAGAACCTGTTCGCCATGCAGGGTCCCTTCTGCGAGGAACTGGACTACGGTATGATGGTGCAGATCGATGCCAAATACATGGTGACCAAGGATTCCGGAGCGCCCGGAGGTTTCGCCGAGAAGGTTGCCGCCGCCCGCCGTGCAGGAGTTACCATCGTCCTCGTCGGAAGGCCTCAGGAAGAACCCGGCACCGATTACCGCGAGACCGCTCAGCTGCTCGCTTCCAAGTTCGGATTCGCCTGTCCCGAACAGGAAGCATCCTCGGAGATCCGCACCCTCTCAATCATAGGCACAGGAGTGGGCCCGGGAACCGGTCTCACCTCCGCAGGAGCGGAAGCGGTCAAGGATGCCGACCTTGTGGTCGGTGCCGACCGTATGTTGCAGATCCCGGAGGCTGCGGGCAAACCCGTGCTGCCTGAGTACATGCCGACCAAGATCTTCGCATATCTCGATGAGCATCCCGAGTACCGCAACATCGCCCTGCTTGTTTCCGGTGATGTGGGATTCTACAGTGCCGCCAAATCGATGCTGGCGAAAGTGGACCCCTCCGAGTACGACGTATCCCTTCACTGCGGTATTTCCTCTGTGCAGTACCTATGTGCCAGAGCGGGAGTGCCGTGGCAGGATGTGCGTCTCATAAGCGCCCATGCCAAGGATGCCAACATAGTCGGAAACGTCCGCCGCAACTCCGCGGTCTTCACCCTGCTCAACGGAAGCGAGGGCGTGCGTAAGATGTGCAAACAGCTCACCGAGTACGGTTTCGCAGACGTCCGCGTGGCGGTCGGTTGCGACCTCGGATATCCAGAAGAGAAGTTCCTCTACGGAACTCCCGAGGAAATCCTCAATTCAGATCTTGGAACACTCTGTGCGGCGCTCATATTCAATCCTTCACCGGACGGCAGGAACCCCATCAGTATCCCCGACTCGGAGTTCATCCGCGGGGACGCACCCATGACCAAATCCGAGATCAGAGCCCTATCCGTGGCTAAACTGAAGCTCTGCGAGGATTCGCTGGTCTACGACATCGGTGCGGGAACCGGATCCGTCACCGTGGAGATGGCACTGACCGCCTACAACGGTACTGTTTATGCTGTAGAGAAGGAGGAGGCGGCCGCCGACCTCATCGAAGAGAACAAGAGGAAGTTCGGTACCCCCAACGTGGAGGTCATCCGCGGACTGGCTCCGGAAGCGATGAAAGATCTGCCCGCCCCCACCCATGTGTTCATCGGAGGTTCCTCCGGCAACCTCAAGGACATCGTGGCCTGCGTCCTGGAGAAGAATCCCGAGGCTCGCATCATCGTCAACTCCGTGACCCTGGAGACAATCTCCGAGGTCCTCGAACTGCCCAAGGTCTGTGCGGTCGAGCAGGAAGAGGTCGTATGCATCAACGCCGCCAACTCCCGTCATCTCGGAAGGTACAACCTCATGACCGCCCAGAACCCCGTGTACATAGCGGTATTCAGAGGGAAATCTGCATGAGCCAGAACCGTTTCATGATTGCAGCTCCCACCAGCGGGAGCGGTAAGACCCTGGTGACCTGCGGTATCCTGCAGGCATTGGTGAACAGGAAGCTGAAGGTTGCCTCCTTCAAGTGCGGGCCCGACTATATCGACCCCATGTTCCATGCCCGCGTCATCGGGACCAAATCCAGGAACCTCGACTGCTTCTTCTGCGATGACGAGACCCTGAAATACCTGTATGTGAGGAATGCCGAATCTTCCGACATCTCCGTCATCGAGGGTGTCATGGGATTCTACGACGGTATGCGTGCCGCATCCACCGACGGCAGTTCGTACGATGTGTCCCAGAAGCTGAAGACTCCCGTGATCCTGCTGGTGAACTGCAAGGGTGCGAGCGTCTCATGCATTCCCGTAGTGAAGGGATTCAAGGAGTTTAAGGAGAACAATATCAAGGGCGTGATCCTCAACAACATGAGCCCCCACGTCTTCGCGGAGATCAAGCCCGCAATAGAGAGGGACCTCGGTCTGAAGGTCATCGGATACGTGCCCAAACTCAAGGACATCAATCTCGAGAGCAGACATCTGGGTCTGGTGCTTCCCGACGAGGTCGCTTCCCTGAAGGAGGACCTCAACAAACTGGCGGGCATTCTGGAGGAGACCCTGGATTTCGATGCACTTCTTGAGATCGCCGCAGGCGCTCCCGAGATAGGCGGAAAAGCCCCGGCGCACAGCGTACTCGACAGCAAGGTGAAGATCGGACTCGCCGTGGATGATACATTCTGTTTCACTTACGAGGACAATATTGAACTCCTGAAGGAGTGCGGTGCGGATATCGTTCCGTTCTCACCCATGCATGACCCCAAACTTCCCGAGGGAATTCATGGAATGATCCTCTCGGGAGGATATCCGGAACTCCACGGCGAGGTGCTGGAATCCAACAAGAGTATGCTGAAGGACATCCGCGAGAAGATCGAGGGCGGTATGCCGTGTCTCGCTGAGTGCGGCGGGTTCATGTATCTCCATGAGAAGATGGAAGATTCTGAGGGAAAGATGCGCAGCCTGGTCGGCGCCGTCAAGGGTGAGGTACGTAACACGGGCAAGTTGGCACGTTTCGGTTATGTCACATTATCTGCGGAAGGGGATACCATCCTGCCCCCCGGAGGGGTCAGAGGACACGAGTTCCATTACTGGGACAGCACCAACTGCGGCGAGTCCTGGAAGGCCGTGAAGACCTCCGGGAAGGAGTACAGGTGCGGGCACGAGGAAGGTGCCCTTGTTGCCGGGTACCCGCACCTCTATTATTACTCAAACCCAGAGGTAGCCTACCGTTTCCTTCTGAAATGTTCCCGTTACGGTAACTGATCAGAGTTCGAGTCCGCCCATCATCGATTCCGAGATGTAGGAAACAATGATCACGACGATCAGTCCGAGGATCAGAGCGGCCAGCTGCTTGGGGTCCTTGTCCCTGTGATGGAATGCCTCGGGGACCATGTCGCACAGAGTGACGAACATGAAGATTCCCACGGAGAAGCACAGGGCTGGTCCCGCGAAACCCATGTTGCCGGTGTTGAGGCACAGGTAGGAGATCACGGTCGCGATCGGGGAGATCACGCTGAACGCCACCAGATACTTCCAGGCGCTGGATTTGCTCTCGGACATGAGGAGGGTGGAGGACAGGGAGAACACCACCACGGCCTTGTGAAGGCACAGTGCAATGAGGACCATGAATCCCACGTCCTCTCCGGCGACGAATGCGGCTGCGAGTGCCAGACCGTCGAAGAATGAGTGTATGGACAGACCTGCGAAAGCCGACATCGAGGTGATGCTGTGGGTGTGCTCGTCATCCGCGTGCTCGTCGGAGTGGAGATATTTCTTCACCAGGAAGTCTATGACCAGGAGCAGTACGAATCCGATGAGGATCATGTACCATGCGGTGTGGAGCGAGTGTCCGGCATCGAGAGTCCTTTCGAGAGCTTCAGGGGGCAGCATTATGAAGAGCACACCAAGCATGACTCCTGCGCTGAACGCTATCAGGAAATGCATGTGCTCGGGATTCCTGTTCATAAGGAACGGGAGATACCCTGCGATGAGTGTGATGGCGAGAATCACTGCTGCGAACAGTAATACCATCAATAGTTGGTCCATGATTTCGACTTAACCACCAATTATTAATATATTTCTGAAATTTTAATAAATCGGACCAGATTGCAGCCATTTTTTTATTAAAATCATTATTGTTAAATAATTTAACCGCGTTAAGCTACTTTATGCCCGTGATTAGCGTGTCCTTAAGTGAGGAGAACCTCGAGTTTCTTGACAAGATACAGGACACTTACAAGCTGAAGGGACGCAGCGATGCTGTTCGTACATCCATTAATTCTGCTATATCGGAAATGCAGGACATGGAGAACATGAGCGGCAACGTTGAGGGCATTCTGATTACCGTGCGCCACGATCACGCCGATCCGTGGATGGGCATTATCCAGGCCAAATACATCAACTGTATCAAGACTCAGATCCACTCTCATCTCAGGGACAAGAAGTGTCTTGAGGTCATGGTCGTTTCCTGCGATGCGGACGAACTGAAGGACATTATGCAGGAGATCAAGGCTTCCGGAAAGGCGGATTATGTCCGTTTCGTCCGCAGCTGAGTGGCTTCATTTTTTAACTATTTCGCGGTTATATTATGCGAATATCTGATATAAGTTAAGCATTATGCTTAATTTTATGGTGTACTCCAAAGAGTACATTTAAGTATTGATATGTACTATTCTCCACTAGGATGGGATTGGGATGTGGGGATCACACTCTTTTAACAGCATTGGCGCTCGCCTCAGAGCCGCCGTCGGAAAAGTCCGCAGGACTGTTTCCAGCAACGATGTTGATTACGACGATGACGAGTACGAGACCGAGAGGTTCCCCGCCATCGCGACCGATTACGAGGAGCACAGCGTTCCTGCCGTGACCGGTGAGCCTGCTAAGATTCTGGTGCGCAAACAGTCCAGTGTCGTTTACTTCGAGGAAGACGAGGAGGCGGCACCCATTGTCGTGTCCAACGCACGCGACAGGCCTGTTGCAGAGGAGCCTGTAAACCAGGTGGAAAAGAAACCCAGGATAGCAGTCACCGAGCCTGCGGACCTCTTCATTAACGCACTGAGGAAGCCCGCCCGCGAGAGGTTCGCTACCGCTGAGCCCGTAATCAGGAGGAAGGAGGCCGCACCGGTGGTGGCAGAGCAGGAAGTGGTAGATCCTGCACCTGCTGTCGAGGTCAAGGCCGAGGTCCCAGCCCCTGTAATCGAGATCGCCGAGCCGGACATATCCCAGACCAGGATTACCGACTGCGAACCCATTACTGTCGGAGAGAGCCCAGCACCCGATATGACCGTCGAAGAGATTGCCGAGCCGGCAGCAGAAGCCATCCTCGAGCCCGTAGTTACAACCGAGGTAGCCGAGGAGCCTGTCGCCGAACCCATCGTAGCCGTGGAACCCGTAACCGTAGTCGAACAAACTCCCGAGCCCGAAGTGACATTCGAGATCGCCGAGATGGTGGAAGAAGCTTCCGCAACCGCAGCTGCAGACGCGGTCATGGTAGCGAGTTCCGTCATCGAAGCACACCCTGCCCCCGCTGCAGTGGAGGAAGAGGCCATAGTCACTGCCGAGATCGAGGAGTCCGCAGTAGAACATGAGATGGTGTCCCAGAGGATCGAATCCGAGGCACCCGCAGTATATGCACTCACCGCACCCGCCAAGTACACGCCCGCACTTCCCTCCAGGAAGATCGAAGTGCCCGCACTCCCGGAAGCGAAGGGAGAAATCCAGAATACTGGTTCTGCGCAGGAGAGTGTTGAAGCGACAGAGACATCGACCGACTCTATGGATGAGCCTGTGACCAACGATACCTCGATACAGCAGGAGGTCAGGCAGGAACTCCCAATCGCCATCGTAAATGAGGACCGTGACGTCCTGTTCGCGTTCAGGAAGGAACTGAGCGCCGATGAGTTCGAGTTCGCAAGCACATCCATGGATAACAACTCGGCCTTCCCCGAGGATTTCCTCGACGAGTCCGAGATGACCTTTAAAATCAGGATGCCCAGGTACGCAACCGGTTTCTCCGGTTTCGCTGGACACTTCAGGGCACTGCCCTATTGAAACCTCTTAACCCCCCTTCAGGGGGGCGTTTTTCCCACAATTTTTGTCTGGGTTCTTGCCATACTTTTTTTTAGTAATGGCCGATAAGGGAGGATATGGAGTTCGGACAGATCCTGATGATGTTGCTCGTGCTGTTTCTTCTCGCACGTTTTGCATCAGGTATTGTCGAGAGGCTCGGCTTCCCCGGACTCATCGGAGAGATCGTGGTCGGTATCATCGTGGCGAACCTCGCCATCAACGGTACCACGCTTTTCGATGTCCTCGAACTCGACTTCGGTAACCAGAACAATCCGAGTTATGCTGTTCTGTATACTTTCTCCGAACTCGGAGTCATATTCCTTCTGTTCTCGGTGGGACTCGAGACCAGGGTCAAAGACCTGCTCGGTTCCGGTAAGACAGCCATGTTCGTGGCGGTCCTCGGAGTCATCGTGCCGTTCGTCCTCGGTTTCGCATTCATCCAGTTCAACGACGGAAACTTCCACCACGCTATGTTCATGGCAGCGGCCATGGTGGCCACCAGTGTCGGAATCACCGCACGTGTGATCAAGGACATGCACCTGATGGACGTCAAGGAATCCAGAATCATCATCTCTGCCGCCGTCATCGACGATGTGCTCGGAATGATCGTTCTTGCCATCGTCAAAGGTACCGCAGGAAGCAGCGGAGAGATGAACATCCTGAGCATCATCAGTGTCACTCTCATCGCATGTATCTTCGTCATCGGAATCATCCTCATAGCGAAGTACGGAATCCCCTACCTTGACAGGTGCTGGACCAATATCAACAACAAGCGCGAGAAGCCTCTCCGTGCACCTAACGCATTGGCATTTGCCATCATCTTCTGTCTCTTCTTCGCCTGGCTGGCCGAGGAGATTGGTCTGGCAGCCATCATCGGTTCCTTCCTCGCAGGTATGCTGTTCTCCAGCTATGCTGAGGAGAAACATCTCATCGAGCACGTCGAGAGCATTACCACCCTTTTCATCTCGTTCTTCTTCGTACATGTGGGTCTTCAGGTGGACCTGGGAGCTATGTCTGACACGGCCGTCGTCATCGATGTCATCGTCGTGCTCATCATCGCCCTCATCTCCAAGTACATCGGATGCGGACTCGGTGCCAAGATCAGCGAGAGGAGCCTGTCTTCCGACTCTGTGAAGATCATCGGTATCGGAATGATTCCCAGGGGAGAGGTCGGTATCATCGTGGCAGCCATCGGTCTGCACCTGATCGTCGACGGAGAACCCGCACTGTCCGCTGAACTGTATTCCGTAATAGTCGTGATGGCAGTCGCCACCACCATAATCGCACCGCCCCTTCTGGCACGTGCCTACAAGAGGAAGTACAACGGACACGCCTACCAGGATTACCTCGAGGAATGAGCGCGGGTACGTTACGTACCAGTAATCAATCCAATTTAGAACGGTTCAAGAGTTGGAACTATCCTCTTTCACCGATAAATGACCTCAGCTGATTGGAATCAGCTCATGGGCCAGAAAACGGGGAGACAGAGGATGATGACGGTGAATACGATAGCGATACCCACAACGAGTTTGGGACCTACCTTGATTCCTTTGTTGTCCTCGGAGTCGAAGTACCTCATCAGTCCTGCGGAGGAAGAGAAGCCCTCGCCTTTGTCTTTTGCCATGTTGAGCCCATTCTTTGTTTTATATAAAAACGTTGGCGACACCGAAAAGCACTTTTATATTATCTTGATAGCGGGGGTCGATTAGTATGCACTGGGCAGACGTTATCGCAAAGGACATCACTGAGAGGGCGGAGACTCCCCTCATCGCAACCGGAATCAGTCCTACCGGAATCATTCACGTCGGAAGTCTGAGAGAAGCAATCACCGGAGAGTCGATCCGCAGCGCGGTCGAATCCCTCGGCAAAGATGTCAAACTCATCTACCTCATCGACTCCTTCGACCCCCTCAGGAGGAGGTACGATTTCCTTCCCCCCGAGTATGAGAAATACGTGGGTATGCCCATCTGCAGGATCCCCTGCCCCTGCGGCAAGCACCGCAACTACGCCCACCACTTCGTTCAGCCCTTCCTTGATGCCGTAGACTCCCTCGGAGTCCACTGCGAGATCATCTGGACCAGCGACCTCTATGCCCAGGGAAAGTTCGCTGAGTGCATCGATATTACCTTCAAGAAGAGGCAGGAGATTATCAACATCCTGCACGAGGTCTCCGGTAAGGAGCCCAACCCCAACTATGCGCCCTACGAGCCTCTCTGCGAGAAGTGCGGACGCTACACCAAACCCATCTTCGACACCTACCAGTTCCCTTATGTCGAGTACGACTGTCCCTGCGGACACCACGGAAAGGCAGATGTGAGGAAGGATGACGGTAAACTCACCTGGAGGCTCGAGTGGCCTGCCAAGTGGAAGATTTTCGGCACCAACGCGGAGCCCTTCGGAAAGGACCACGCCGCCGCCGGAGGATCCTACGACACCGGTAAGAGGATCGCACCCGAGATCTTCGGAGTCGAGCCCCCCTTCCCCGTGCCCTATGAGTTCGTTCAGCTCAAGGGCGTAGGACAGATGCACAAGTCCCTGGGATGTTCCGTCACCGGCCTTGATGCCATCAGGATGACCCCTCCCGAGGTCCTCAACTACCTGTTCCTCAGGGTACCCACCAACAGAGCCATCGACTACGACTCCGGAATGGGTCTCCTCGACATCGCCGATGAGTACGACAGGATGGAGCTCGCATACTTCACCAAGGAGTTCACCGAGGCGGAGGAGAACGCCGTCCGTGCGTATGAGATCGCACAGCACAATCACGTGCCTCCGAAGATGCCCGTCCAGGTATCCTGCAGGCATTTGGTAAATGTAGTCCAGCTCGCCGATACCTTCGAGGAGCAGATGAAGGTCCTTTCCAGGACCGTAGACCTCTCCGGTGCTGATGAGGTCACCATCGCCAGGATCAAGAAGAGGTGCGAGTGCCTTACCTACTGGCTCAAGGCTTTCGCTCCCGATATGGTCAAGTTCTCCATCAGACAAACCGTGCCTGTGCATGTCAAACTCACCACCCTCGACAAGACCTTCCTGATCGATCTTGTCAACAGGATGAACGACTGCAACTGGGATGCGGACACCATCAACACCATCATCGCGGATACCGGTAAGGCATCGCCTCTCGGTTCCAAGGCTGCTTACAAGCTGATCTACAACCTGATCATCGGTCAGGACAGGGGACCCAGGCTCGGCCCGTTCCTCGCCTCGATCGACAAGCAGTTCGTCTTAAACAGGTTCAGTCAGGCCGCTTTCAGGGCCGAAGAGTGATACTGCGGGGGCCTCCCCCTCAGTATCCGTTTTTATCAGATCTTTGTGAGGGCTCCGGGGAATACCCCGGAGAGAAGTCTCACATTATTCCCATCTGGGTCAGTTTCTCAGGAAGGTAGGTGTCGGTCACATAGTCGAGACCGTACTTGGCCAACGCCTGCTGCTCAGCCTTCTTGTTCATGTCGAGCATGGCGCGGATCTCGGTGTCCCAGAATTCGTCGGAGAATCTGGGGTCTGTCAGTTCCGCTTTCAGGGCGCCGATATCCTTGTCGCTGAGCTTGTCGGTAGGCAGATCGTAGTTCAGGATATCCGAGGCGGTGATTCCCACGAACTGGGCGGTGGGGGTCGCCAGATAATCGGAGATGTGGGCGGTCTTGATGGCACCGTAAGCGACGGATGCGAAGATTCTGAAGGACCAGGGATCGCC
>Ga0256405_10008548_pt1 | contig 14592 bp, 12 predicted proteins | sample RumenRJG_02DNA_FD_189096 | JGI IMG/M metagenome (GOLD analysis project Ga0256405, IMG submission 189096) | Bovine rumen microbial communities from Lethbridge, Alberta, Canada - RJG_02 | ecosystem: Host-associated > Mammals > Digestive system > Stomach > Rumen | place: Canada: Alberta...
GCCCAAAAGGTTCTTCAGCAGTGTGGCTGGCTTCTTCGGCAGGATGAAGGATGCCGGCTGGTCGCTCTTGATGCTATAGATTTTGTTGCGCACCAGTTTGTGACCGTCAGAGGCCACGATGGCCAGGCAGTCGGGTGTCAGGTCGAAGAAGATGCCGTTCATCACCGGGCGCAGCTCATCCTGGGCGGTTGCGAAGATGCTGCGGTTGATGTTCTCGGCCAGCATCTGGTTGCTGATGACGATGGTCGTCGCGGCGTCGCCGACGGTCTGTGCCGTAGGATATTCGTCGGCATTCTCCGTAGGCAGACTGAACAGGCCGTTCTGATAGGTAATCTTGGCAATGTTCGACTGTAGGTCAACGTCGAACGTGATGGGTTGCTCTGAGAATCCCTTGACGGCCTCCAACAGGTCGTGATTGCCAATGGCAAAGCGTCCGTCGCCATCGCTATCGGTCAGTTCAACCGTCGTCTGCATCGTGTTCTCACTGTCAGATGCCGTCAGCCGCAGGGTCTGTTCGCTGACGTCGAAAACGAAGTCGCCCAAGATGGGCAGGGCATTTTTACTGTTGATAACTCTGGAGAGTGCGACGAGCTTTGAGCTCAAAGCAGTGCTTGATACTGTGAATCTCATATTGTTTCTTTGTTTTTAGTTTCTTCTCTTTTGGACTACAAAATTACAAAAAAAAGTGTTATTAGAAAAATTTATGCTTAAAAATTCTCGTTTTCAAACTATTTTTAGTACTTTCGCGGTCTGAAATTGCTTAAATCAACAATTTAATACAATAAATAATATGGATTTAACAGGTAGAATTATTGCTGTATTGCCAGCACAAAGTGGTGTTTCGGCACGCACCGGAAACCAGTGGATGTCTCAAGACTATGTGATTGAGGTTCCGGGACAGTTCCCCCGTCGTTGCGTTTTCCGAATCTTCGGTGAAGACCGCATCAAACAGTTTAACATTCAGATGAACGAGGATGTGACCGTTCAGTTCGATATTGATGCCCATGAGTATCAAGGTCGTTGGTTCAACGATATCCGTGCCTTCAACATCATCCGCGGACAGGTGGCTCCCGCTGCTGCTCCCGTCGCCGGTGGTGCACCTTTCCCGCCGGCACAGCCCGCAGCTCCTGCATCAGATGCCGCTCCGTTCCCCCCGGCTCAGGATGCACCTGCTGAGGGTTCAACAGACGACCTGCCGTTCTAAGGCTTAAAGTAATATTGTCCGCGCCTGCGCGTAATACGCCCATAGTTGATGGCGTGGACAGGACAATGATGATAGCAGCTGAGACAACACGTACAGCTGCTATCATTTTTCCATACCGGTGTGTCGTCGAAGGCGATGTCGCCGACAGGGCACACCTCGGCACACTTGCCGCAGTGGATGCAGACGTCGGCATCGACGGTGAACTTCCTGTCAGTAATCATAAAGCGGTTGAAGTAGGCGCCGATGACGTGGGTGAACGTCCAGGGCGTTAGTCCGAGCGTCAGCTGCGAGTAGCCCGTTTGCCGTTCGGTGACGATGTTCACGAAGTCTTCCAGCCGGCGGCTGGCCTCCTCCTTCTTCTCACGCTCGCGTTCGGGCGTATCGGTGTACATGAACGGTAGACAGACGTAGCTCTCGGGCATCGTCAGCGACTGGCAGCTGTCGAGCGCGATGCCCCTTGCGGCCAGTTCGCCGGCCATCATCTTCATAGCCAGTCCTGTGCTGTCGCCACACGTACACAGCGCATAGGCATAGTGGCCCGCAGCGTTGCCGATGCGTAGCCTGCCGACAAACTCGCGGACGATATGTGGCGGTTGCCAGCCGTGAACGGGGAAGCAGAAGCCTATGCGCTCGCCGTCCTCTAAAGTGTATTCACACGTGCCCTTCAGTTCCTGGGGGATGAAGAGCAGCCGCTCGCCGGTAGCGTCCGCTAACCGTTCGGCAGCCCATCTTGTATTGCCTGTACCTGAGAAATAGAAAATCATGGGGCAAAGTTACGAAAAGTTGCGGAAATGCCAAAGAAAATCCAATAGAAATGCGCGTGGGGTGAGGCCGCAGATTATTTTTCCCATTATCGTTTTGCTATTTCAGAAAAACCTTGTACTTTTGCAACAGTGATAAAAATCAGAATGATGGTATTAAGTAAGTCGATTTCGCTTTTTGTCTTTTCCTGTGTTGTGAGTATAGCAACGTTGCTGTTATACAACATCCCTTTCTTCAGTTATGTTGTAGACAATACTCGTGAGGGGGCGGGTCAGGTCTTCGTCGTAGCGTCGCTGATAGTCATGATGCTGGCGCTGAACTTCATGATGGCCTATCTCACGATGTTTCTGTTGAGGAGGGTAGGTCGTGTCGTGCTTGCCGTCCTTGCGCTGATCAATGCCGTTGCGGTCTACTTTATCATTACCTATAGTGTGATGATAGATGCCACGACCATCGAGAACGTCTTCAATACCCGCTATTCCGAGGCATCAGGTTTCTTCAGTCTGTGGCTGTGGCTCTTCGTGTTGGTCTGTGGCGTTCTGCCTGCTTTATATTGTCTTCTGCAGCCAGTGGACTACGGCAAGGCGAAGAAGATGGGCGCCTACTGCGGCGGTTCGCTGGCCATCGTTCTTGTGACGGTATTGGTGAATGTCAGTCAGACATTGTGGATTAGCCAGCACGACACAGAGCTGGGCGGGCTGTTGCAGCCTTGGTCGTATATTGTGAATACAGGTCGCGTCATCAGCTTCAGTCATGACGAGCAGGCCGAGGAGATTAAGCTGCCCGACGGCCGGATAACTGACGACGAGAAGGCCGTTGTGGCGCTCGTCATTGGCGAGTCGGCCAGGAAAGCCAATTTCCAGCTCTACGGCTACGGACGGAAAACCAATCCGCAGTTGGCCAGACAGGAGGGGCTGAAGGTGTATCAGGCTATGTCGTGTGCCACCTACACTACGGCCGGTGCGAAAGCCATTCTCGAACCCAAGGAGAGCGACGACCTGTATGAGTTGTTGCCGAACTATGCCTTCCGTACCGGTGTCGATGTGTCGTGGCGTACGTCGAACTGGGGAGAGCCGCCCATACATATCGACGAATACCTGACCAACGAAGCCCTCGGCGAGAAATATCCTGGCGAGAACCAGTACTTTGACGAAATCCTGCTGAAGGGACTTCGTGAGCGTATCGAGGCGAGTCAGAAGCGCAAGGTGCTGATTGTGCTGCATACCAGTACGAGTCACGGGCCGAAATATGCCGACAAATATCCGAAGGCTTTCGAGGTGTACAAACCTGTTGCCAGGAGTGTTGAAGAAGGCGAGAAGCATCTGGACCAGCTCGTCAATGCCTATGACAACACCATACGCTACACCGACTTCCTGCTTGACAGCCTTATAAACACCCTACGTTCTTTGAAAGCGTGGAAGAGCGCTATGCTCTTCATCTCCGACCACGGTGAGTCGCTCGGCGAGAATAAGGTTTTCATGCATGGTCTTCCGATGCGGTTGGCACCGAAGCTGCAGTATGAGATTCCGTTTCTGGTATGGACCTCAAAAGGTTTCAGAGAGTATAAGAGTCAGCTGCCGCCGGTTCTCGAGCAGCACTACATCTTCCACTCCGTGCTCAATCTGCTGTCGATAGAGTCGCCGGCCTATAATCCAAACTACGATATCTTTACCATTCAGTCCCCAGCTGGCCAATAAGGTTCTTGACGTAGTTGCGCTGCCAGTCGCGCTGATGTCGCTGTTCGCCGTCGAACAGCAGGAGGTCGAGGTCGATGGGTACGATGCCGAGCCGCCGTTTGGTCTCCGTACGTCCGAAGCGCTCTTCCGTCAGCTTCAGCCATGTGTTCAGAGCCTCTTCGTCCATGTCCGTCGTTCCCTTTGCCAACTGGTTCAGGTAGGCATCGCGGCGCGTGGCATTGCCGACGGGTTCCGTCCAGCATTCATCGGTAAACTGCAAATCAGAAAGAATCTCTTCAAGGCAGCGGCGTGCCTTGGAGAGATTCGTTTTCTGGAAGCGGTTGGCCGCCAGCGATATGATGACCTGATGCATCGTCTACTTGGCAGCATTGATGCGTGACTTCACCTTGTCGACATACGCGTCGATGGTAGCCACCGCCACGATGTTCACCACGTCGCGCACCGAGGCGCCGAAGTCGATGAAGTGTATGGGCTTGTTCAGTCCCATCTGTATCGGGCCAATAATCTCGACGTCGGCGTCAAGCATCTGCAGCATCTTATAGCTGGAGCGTGCCGATGTCAGGTTGGGGAACACCAGCGTGTTAACCTTCTTTCCATTCAGTCGTGTGAAGGGATACTGTTCGTCGCGCAGCTCATCGTCGAGGGCGAATCCCAGTCCCAGTTCGCCGTCTATGGGCAGGTCGGGATAGAGTTCCTGCATCTTTTGTACGGCCTCTTTCACCTTCTTGGCTCCGTGAGTTTGCGACGAGCCGAAGTTCGAGTGTGAAATCATCGAGATGACAGGTTTCTCGTTGAAGAATCGTACGGCAGTAGACACCAGTTTGGCAATGTCTACCAGCGTGTCTGTGTCGGGATTCTCGTTCACCAGCGTGTCGGCAATATAGATGGTGCCTTTAGGTGAGTTGATGATGTGCATGGCACCGAAGTGCTGGTATTCGGGACGTATGCCGATGACCTCGTTGACCACCTTGATGGTGTTCGAGTACTTTGTGTAGAGACCTGTGATGAAGGCGTCAGCCTCGCCTGTCTCGACCATCATCATGCCGAAGTAGTTGCGCTCGAACATCTTGTCGTTAGCCTCCTGGAAGGTGTAGCCCTCGCGCTGCCGCTTCTCGGTCAGTATGCGGGCATAGCGCTCGCGGCGCTCCTGTTCGCTGGGATGGCGAAGGTTGACAATCTCTATACCTTCAAGGCTTAGGTCAAGACTTTTTGCTAACTTCATGATTACCTCGTCGTTACCGAGCAGTATGGGCTGGCAGATACCCTCCGCCTTAGCCTGTACGGCAGCCTTCAGCATCGTGGGGTGAATAGCCTCGGCAAACACCACGCGCTGCGGGTGGGCAGCAGCCGTAGCATAGAGTTTCTGCGTCAGCTTTGTCTCCTGTCCGAGCAGCACCGAGAGCGAGTCCTTGTACTCCTCCCAGTTGTCAATCGTCTTGCGAGCCACGCCACTGTCGATGGCGGCCTTGGCGACGGCTGCCGACACCTCAGAGATGAGTCGCGGGTCGACGGGTTTCGGAATGAAGTAGTCGCGGCCGAAGCGTAGGTTATTCACCTTGTAGACGTCGTTCACCACATCGGGCACAGGTTGCTTGGCCAGGTCGGCGATGGCGTGAACGGCAGCCAGCTTCATCTCCTCGTTGATGGCCGTAGCGTGAACGTCCAGCGCGCCGCGGAAGATGTAGGGGAAGCCGATGACGTTGTTGATTTGGTTGGGGTAGTCGGTGCGTCCTGTAGACATCAGCACGTCGGGGCGTGCCTCCATGGCGTCCTCGTAGGAGATCTCGGGCACGGGGTTGGCCAGTGCGAAGATGACGGGGTCCTTAGCCATTGTCTTCACCATCTCCTTCGACAGCACGTTGCCCTTTGACAGTCCGACGAAGACGTCGGCGCCGTAGACGGCTTCAGCCAGCGTCGTGATGTCCGTTCTCGAGGTGGCGAAGAATCGCTTCTGCTCGTTCAGGTCGGTGCGGTCCTGGCGGATGACGCCCTTCGAGTCGAGCATCACGATGTTCTCCTTACTGGCACCGATGGCCATATAAAGTTTGGTACACGAGATGGCGGCAGCGCCGGCACCGTTCACCACAATCTTCACCTTTGCGATATCCTTTCCGATGACCTCCAGTGCGTTCTTCAGTCCGGCGGCCGAGATGATGGCCGTGCCGTGCTGGTCGTCGTGCATCACGGGGATGTCGAGGGTACGCTTCAGGCGTTCCTCTATATAGAAGCACTCCGGCGCCTTGATGTCCTCGAGGTTGATGCCGCCGAAGGTCGGCGCTATGCGCTCCACAGCCTCGCAGAACTTCTCCGGGTCCTTCTCGTTCACCTCGATGTCGAACACGTCGATGCCGCCGTAAATCTTGAACAGCAGCCCCTTGCCCTCCATCACCGGCTTGCCGCTCATGGCGCCGATGTCGCCTAATCCCAAGACGGCCGTACCGTTAGAGATGACGGCCACCAGGTTGCCCTTGTCGGTATAGCGGTAGGCAGCGTCGGGATTCTCCTGAATCTCCAGGCAGGGGTAGGCCACGCCGGGCGAGTAGGCCAGCGAGAGGTCTGTTTGTGTGCGATAAGCCTTTGTCGGCTTTACTTCGATTTTACCGGGACGTCCGCTCTCGTGGTATTGCAGAGCGGCTTCTTTTGATATCTTCACCATGGTTTTAATTGTGTATTATGTTGTTTTCTGTCATTTTTCGGTCTGCAAAAGTAATAAAAACTGCGGAAAAAGCGGCGCGTTTTTTCATTTTTTTGTAACTTTGCACCCAAAATTCAAGTTTATGCAGGAAATAAAGACTTTTACAGACTATAAAATCTCGCTTCGAGACCGCATACTCGACACCGCGATGAAGGACTTTGTACGTCGCGGCGTCAAGGCAGTGAAGATGGACGACATAGCAGCTGCCCTCGCCATTTCTAAACGCACGCTCTACGAAATCTACGACACCAAGGAGCAGGTCATCTTCGAGGGACTCAAGCGTTATCATCGTCTCAAGGATGAAGAGCTGTTGGCTTTTGCCCATGACCCCCATCACGACGTGCTCGACATTGTTATCTTCCTCTATCGGCGTCATATTGGCGACTCCAGTTCGTTGAATCCTGCTTTCTACGAAGAGGTCCGCAAGTATCCGCAGATTGTCGATTATTTAGAGCAACAGCAGCAGTACCGTCGGAATGATTTCATCGTTTTCATGCAGCGGGGTGTCGACGAGGGCTTTTTCCGTAATGATATCAACTATACCATTATCAGCCACGTCTTCGAAGCCTTGGGCAACTATATGCAGCAGACCCAACTCTACCATAAGTTCACCTTCGAGGAACTTTTCTTCAACATGTTGTTTGTCACCCTGCGAGGATTCTGTACCGCCAAAGGCATTAGCAAGCTCGACCAGTTCTTTGCTGCCAACCGTCTATGAACCAGCCAGCACGAACATTTACGCTGATAGGGCTGGTTGTCGTCATCCTGCTGGCCCTTCATCTGCTGCCAACCATCACTGTGGCTGGCACAGAGTTGCGTGCCGTCAATATTCTGAGCGACATCCTGCCCGAAGTGTATCGGCAGCAGTATGCTATCGACGTCATACCGCGCCCCGTGCCCCCCAAGCCGCGACAGGCTATGAGCGACACCACGAGTCAGGCATCCGCCCGCCATATTGAGGAATACCGGCCTAAGGGCGTCACCCTTATCGACGACTACAGCGAAGGGAAGCCCGGCGGTATGGATCATTTCTACAGGATGCTTGCCAACCGCGACTCCATAGGTCGGCCCGTCCGCATTGCCTATTTCGGCGACTCCTTCATCGAGGGCGACATCTTCACCGCCCATCTCCGCCAGCGTCTGCAGCAGCAGTTTGGCGGTTGCGGCGTAGGGTGGGTAGACCCCGGCAATAAGATTAACGGTTTCCGGCGCACCATCGTTCAGAAGTTCCGACTCTTCGACGAGTACGAGGTAGTGGAAAAGCCCTTCAACCGAGCCGTAGAAGGTATCAACCAGCGCTATTTCGTGCCCCACGAGGGTGCCTCGGTATGGACGAAGGGTACCGACTACTGTCCGCTGACCGCCCAGTGGCAGCAGTCGACGCTCTTCCTGCGAACGTCGCAGGGCGTCAGTGTGGCCGTCAACGAGAACGACCGCCAGTGGGCCAGTCGTCTGGTGGCACCGTCGGGTCACGTGCAGAGCTTCGTCGTGACGAGCGACACCACCCGCACCATAGCCTACCGCTTCACCGACGTCACCCCCGGCACCTATGTCTATGGTATGGCACTTGAGGGGCGTCGTGGCATCACGCTCGACAACTTCTCGATGCGCGGTTCCTCGGGCTCCACGCTCTCACACTTGTCGGCCGACATCCTGGCCGACTTTGCCCGCCAGCGCCCCTACGACCTCATCGTGCTGCACTTCGGCCTGAACGTTGTCAGCGACCGCAGCCATGCCGCCAACTACAAGGCATACACCCGCCAGATGGGCAAGGTCATAGCCCATCTGCGTGAAGCCTGGCCCGAGGCCGCCATCCTCATCGTCAGCGTTCCCGACCGCTGTCAGCGTACCGCCGCAGGCATCCGCACGCTGAGTGGCATAGAGTCGCTGGCAGCCTTCCAGCAGATTATGGCCTCCGACAGTCATGTCGCCTTCTTCAACCTCTTTCAGGCTATGGGCGGGCGTGAGAGTATGGCCAAACTCGTGAAGCGCGGACTAGCAAACAAGGACTATACCCACCTGTCGCACGGTGGCGGCAACGTCGTCTCCGACTATCTGTACCGCAGCCTTGATGCCGGTTTTATTAACTATCAACGTCATCACATGCCATGAACGATGCTATCATCAGCGAACTGCAACTGACGGTCGGTAGGATTCTGCAGCAACTGACCTATAATCCCGATGAGCCACTGCTCTTCTCATCAGGGCTTTTCCTCTTCCTGTTCCTGGGCTTCACGTTTGTCTACATGCTCCTGCAGCGTACACAGACGTTGCGCCTCCTCTTTGTCACCTGTTTCAGCTACTACTTCTACTATAAGTCGTCAGGCTTCTATTTCTTCCTGCTGGCCGTCGTCACCGTCAGCGACTTCCTGCTGGCCCGGCATATCAGCCAGGCTGCCAGGCAGTGGCAGCGACGGCTGTGCCTGCTGCTGAGCCTTGTGGTCGACCTTGGGCTGCTGTTCTATTTCAAGTACACCAACTTCTTCTGTGCTACGTGGGCCGACATCGTAGGCCATAACTTCCAGCCCTACGACATTTTCCTGCCCGTGGGCATCAGCTTCTTCACCTTCCAGTCGCTGTCGTACACCATCGACGTCTATCGCCGGCAGATGCAGCCCCTCGGCAATATCCTCGACTACGCCTTCTACGTGTCGTTCTTCCCCCAGCTTGTCGCCGGTCCTATCGTCCGCGCCCGCGACTTCGTGCCACAGATACGCAAGCCGGTGATTGTCACCGACCACATGTTCGGGCGTGCCGTCTACCTGATTTGTGCCGGACTGCTCAAGAAGTGTGTCGTCAGCGACTACATCTCGCTGAACTTCGTCGACCGCATCTTCGACAACCCCGCGCTATATTCCGGCATAGAGAATCTCCTTGGTGCCTACGGCTATGCCCTGCAAATCTATTGCGACTTCTCAGGTTATAGCGATATGGCCATTGGCATTGCCTTGCTCCTCGGCTTCCATTTCCCCCAGAACTTCAACGTCCCCTATCAGAGCAGCTCCGTCACCGAGTTCTGGCGCCGTTGGCATATCTCGCTCTCCACATGGATTCGCGACTATATCTACATCTCGCTCGGCGGCAACCGTCACGGACGTCTGCGCCAGTATTTCAACCTGCTGGTGACGATGCTCCTCGGCGGACTGTGGCACGGCGCTTCGTTCAACTTCGTCGTCTGGGGCGGACTGCACGGCCTTGCCCTTGCCGTCCATAAGTTCTTCAGCCAGCAGCTGCTCCATCGCGACCGCCACTACCAGAGTCACGGCCTGCGCCGCGTCGGTGCAACACTCCTCACGTTCCACTTCGTCGTCGTCTGCTGGATATTCTTCCGCCATACGTCCCTCGGTGCCTCGTGGAGCATGCTCAGCCGAATCTTCAGCGATTTCCACGCCGAACTGTTGCCGCAGGTGCTCAGCAGCTATCGCTATGTCTTTGCACTCATCGCCATGGGCTATGTCGTCCACCTGCTGCCCATCAAGTCTGAGGAGCGCCTTTCGCGTCTCTTCGGCCGTCTTGGCGTCTTGTTCTGTGCTGTCGTCTTGGCAGCCGTCATCTATCTGGTTATTCAGGTCAAGAGCAGTACCATTCAGCCTTTCATTTATTTCCAGTTCTAATGATGCGTTTAGGTAGAAAAACCGGATTGGTGCTCGAGGGCGGAGGCATGCGCGGGGTGTTCACCTCGGGCGTGCTCGACGCCTTTATGAAGTACGACCTCTACTTCCCATACGTCGTCGCCGTGTCGGCAGGTGCCTGCAACGGACTGAGCTATATGAGCCGCCAGCCGCGTCGCGCCCGCTATTCTAACATCGACATGCTCCGTAAGTACGGCTATATCTCGCTGAAGAGTCTCTTCACCCAGGGCAGCATCTTCGACCCCGACATCCTCTATGAGCGTTTCCCCAACGAGATAGTCCCTTTCGACTACGAGACGTATCGGCAGAATCCCGCTACGTTCGAGATGGTGACCACCAACTGTCTCACCGGCCGTGCCTGCTATCTCACCGAGAAGAACGATGCCCGCCGGCTGACGGCCATTGTCAAGGCGTCGTCGTCGCTGCCTTACGTGGCGCGTATTACCAATGTCGACGGCATACCGATGCTCGACGGCGGCATCGTCGACAGCATCCCTGTGGTGCGTGCCGTCGACATGGGCTATTCGCCCAATGTGGTCATCATGACGCGCAACCGCGGCTTCCGTTCTACAGAGCCCGATTTCAAGGTACCCCGGCTCTTCTATGGCGACTATCCCCGTCTGCGTGTGGCCCTGAGCCATCATGTCGAGGTCTACAACAAGCAGCTCGAACTCATAGAGCGGATGGAAGACTGGGGCGAGGTGGTCTGCATTCGTCCTCAGCGGCCTATGGAGGTAGAGCGCATCTGTCGCGACACACGAAAACTGGAAGCTCTCTATGAAGAGGGCTTCCAGCAGGGTGAGGCGTTTTGCCGGGAGAGGTAGTTGCCGCCTCCCGTCTATTTCTTTACTTTCAGTGGCTCGGGGCCGTTCAGCGTCGGTGTGACGGGAACGATGCGTCCCTGCTTGTCGAACGTCAGGCGGTCTATGCACACCTCGCGGTGGATGCCCGGCTCACGGTCTACGAAGTGCTTGTTGATGCGGTGGTAAACGATGTACCATTCATCTTTGCCGGGAATCTGTAGCACGGAGTTGTGTGCCGTACCGTAAATCTTGTCTTCGGGCTTCTGCCTGATGACCAGGAAGTTCTGCTCGTCGATGGTGATGGGACCGAGAGGCGACTTCGCCGTGCCGTAGCAGACGTGGTAGTTGGGCGACCCCGTGTCGTCGACGCTCCAGAGGAAGTAGTACGTCCCCTTACGGCAGAAGACGTAGGCACCCTCGCGGAAGGCCCACGTCTGCAGCGTGCCGCCCTTGGGCGTCATCAGCGTGATGGTCTCCTTCTTCACCGAGAGCAGGTCGTCGTTCAGCTCGGCGCCGGCCATGAAGCCGTTACCCCAGTAGATATAGTATTTCCCGCTCTTCGGGTCCTGGAACACGTCGACGTCGATGGCCTGTCCGCCGCGGGCCTCCTTCGGACGGTCGGCATCGGTCAGGATGGGTGCTCCCGAGTCGACAAACGGCCCTGTGGGCGAGTCGCTGACGGCGACGCCAATCTCCTTGCGGTTCGTCTTCGGGTTATGGGCAGAGAAGTAGAAGTAGTACTTCCCGTTCTTCTCGATGATGGCCGGTGCCCAGGCGTTGCCTGTGGCCCAACGCACCTGGTCGCCCTTCACGTCGAGCATCTTGCCCTCGTCCTTCCAGTCAATGAGGTTTGTCGATGAGAAGACGCTGAAGTCGTGGCCGCCCCAGCCGGGGGTGCCGTCGGTGGTGCTGTAGATGTAGTACTTCTTCGTCTTCTTCGAGTAGAGCACCTCCGGGTCGGCGTGGAAGCCCGGCAGTATGGGCTGCTTGTAGTTGGGGAACGCCTTCAGCAGGCGCTCTTTCTCTGCCCGCGTGATGGGGATGATGGTGCCGTGACGCGGTGTGAACTTCCCCTTCATCTCCGTGTTCTGCACAAACGTGAACGTCTTCAAGTCCTCCGAGCGGCAGAACTGGTAGTGGCCGTTGCCGTAGCAGTCGTACATGATAATCCACGACCGTCCGTCGATGGCCTTGCAGACGCCGACGCCCTCGACGCTCTCCTTCGTCTGCTCCACGTTGCCGTCGAGCATCTGCCACTTGTCCGTCAGCTGCTTGGCTACGGCCTGATAGATGCCGCGTCCCGACTCCTGCTTGTAAAAGAGGTGGTAGAGCTGGTCGGCCTCGTTGTAGACGATGTCGCCGTCGATGGTGGCGTTGCCCGCGTCAAAGAGCCACTTCGGCTCGCCTTCGAGGTCGGTGAAGCCCTTGTTGGCATATTGGTAGTAGATTTTGTCGTACGACCCGTGGTCGCTGGTGCGCAGCGAGTAGAACACCATGTATTTGCCGGCCTTGTGGTCGTAGATGGTCTCCGGCGCCCAGACGCGGATGACGTTCTTCCACGTCTTCGTGTAGCGGGTGGGGAAGTTGATGGCCGTGTGCTGCCAGTTGATCAGGTCTGTCGACTTCAGCAGCACCATGCCGCGGTTGCTCGACCATCCGAGTGACGAGCGCATGTCGGTGACTACCATGTAGAACGTCTTGCCGTCCTCACAGCGCAGGATATGCGGGTCGCGCACACACTGCGTCAGGGCGATGGTGTCGCTCTCTATCACCGGTGCCCCCATGTTCAGCGGCGTGTAGTTGTAGCCGTCGTCAGAGATGGCGTAGCATATCTGCTCGTCCTCGGGAGCATTACTATTAAAATAGGTGAAGAGGTAGGCCACCATCTCGTTGGGGTCTTTCTGTTCTTCGGTCGCCACTTTCTTCTTGGCGCCGAAGACGGGGTTCAGCGTCGCCGCAGCCAGCATTGCGGCAGTCAGTAGTTTTAAGTTTCTGTTCATTGTTATTGTTTTTGGTAATCGTTAAATAACAACATGATATTTTTTAAAAACGACAACAAGGACAACAAGGACAACTTTTTTCATCGCTGCTTGCAGCGACTGTTGTCTGAGTTGTAATAGTTGTCGTTATTATAATGATTTTTTGTCGTTATCATCATTTTTATTTGTAATTATTATTTTGGTATAATTCTCGTTACTGTTTATTCAACATTCAAACCATGGTGCAAAGATATAAAAAAAAACTGATATGGCAAAGTATTATACTAAAAAGTTGCAGAAAAGTCCACCGTCACCGCCGTCACCGCCGCGATAATACCCGAAAGTCGATGAGCTTTTACTTGACGTGGGGGAAAATTTTCCCTCACGTATGACAAATAAAATTACGCTTAATGTAACTTGTAACCTGTAACAATCGCCGCTTTCCCAGTGTTTACTGCGGAAAGCGGCGATTTCAGAGTGTCGTGCTTCTCCCCTCCTTCGGGGTGGGCTTTCTCCCCTCCTTCGGAGGGGTCGGGGGAGGCGCTACAGGGGGACCGTAGCCCATACACGAGGTGGTGGTCACGGCGGTCAGTGCCGCCGTCAGTGCTGCGATGATGATGCGCAGCGCAATCTCAATAAATTTCGATTTCATGGTTTTCATGGATTAGTATTCTTCTTATTCGCCTGTCGGCTCAAAATCTTTTAAATCTTCCAATCTTTGTTCCTTATAAAAATTAGTGAAATTAGTGAAATTCGTAGTTTCTTAGTCGTCTGTCGGCTCAAAATCTTTTAAATCTTCCAATCTTTGTTCCTTATAAAAATTAGCAATTAGTGGTTCTTAAAAGGTTTTTGGGGTGGGAAACTTGAGCCCGTGAGTATCAGGATTTTCAATTCGTTCACGTTCCAGCTCTTCCCAACGAATCACCAACTTGGCGCGCGCCTCGTCGTTGAACTTCGTGGCGATGTAGAGACATTCCGTTTTCGAGAGAGAGTAACAAGGGCGTTGCTCGTCCTTGGAGTCCGTGTAAGCAACGAGCGCAAAATTGCGCCCGTTAACCTTTTCCCAGGCAGGCTCCATCTTTCGGATGGCTTTCATCACGTCGTTGTGAGGTTGGAATCACGGGGTCGGAATCACGGGGTCGGTTCTCCTGATCATTTTTCAAGAGTTAGATTTCTCTATGCTTTATTACTTGTCTCATTCGCATTTCACTTAATTTGAAAAATGATCAGAAGAACCCATGATCCAACCATGATCCAGAAGAACCGACCCCATGATCCAATGGTTTCTTGCAGGCCTTTTCGTCGGGTGGCCGCCTCCCGCTTGTGTTTTCCGGATAACGACACAAAGGTACAAAGAAAAAGCCCCGGCAGCAATAGCAACCGGGGCTTTAACACTATTTTAACACACCATTTCTTTGACGACAACAGCGTAATTTTTTGTTTGACGACAACTAAGACAACTTGGACAACTTAAACAACAGTCGCTGCAAGCAGCGATTAAAAAAGTTGTCCTTGTTGTCCTTGTTGTCCTTGTTGTCGTCATTTCTTTGACGACAACAGCGTAATTTTTTGTTTGACGACAACTAAGACAACTTGGACAACTTAAACAACAGTCGCTGCAAGCAGCGAATAAAAAAGTTGTCCTTGTTGTCCTTGTTGTCGTTTTAAAATAAAGAGATTGTCGTTTTAAAATAATAAGGAGGTTGTCGTCTTACCGCTTCTCGATGACCGTCACCTTGCAGCGGTTGGGCAGCGTCTGTGGTCTCACGGCGAAGTGCAGCCAGAAGCGGTTGAACTTCTTCTCGATGATGATTTCGACC
>Ga0256405_10008550_pt1 | contig 14591 bp, 6 predicted proteins | sample RumenRJG_02DNA_FD_189096 | JGI IMG/M metagenome (GOLD analysis project Ga0256405, IMG submission 189096) | Bovine rumen microbial communities from Lethbridge, Alberta, Canada - RJG_02 | ecosystem: Host-associated > Mammals > Digestive system > Stomach > Rumen | place: Canada: Alberta | collected...
TAATAACGAGAGAATAAAACTGAGGCTTAATGGCATGTCGCCTGTACAATACAGAAAGATGCTTACAACTTCGATTGTTTAACTGTCCAAACTTTGGGGTTCACTTCAGATTTTGGGAGTTAATTCGTGGAGCTGCACCCCATAGCTATTTTTCCGGATAACTATAAAAAAAGTTTTGGATAACTATGCAGTAAAGTATCATCCGTTTAACCTCAAAATCGTGTAGGCATGTAGGCTGATGCGAATAATTTTAAAAAAAATCCCGCCGCAGACAATTCGCTGCGACGGGAAATAACAGTTGATTAGTTATAAGGCGTGTATATGTTTGTCGTGACTCTTACTTTACGAAGAACTTCTTCCCGCCTTGGATATAATATCCACTTGCAGGCTTCTCTGTGAGACGACGGCCCATGAGGTCGAAGATGGGAGCATTCTCGTCAGGCACAGTGGTCTTGTCTGTCTTCACCTCTTTCACATCCAACGGGTCAATCGGCAGAATCTGACCGAATTTGCTCCAGGGAGAAGTCACTCTGTAGGCGTCAATAACATCTTCATAAACATAAAGCGTAGCGTCGCTCAGAGGAACTTCCTCAAATGCATCAACAGAAGTGCTGGGCACCGGCACCGTGGTGTAGCGCTTATAGACGCTATACTCCTCATAGAGCTCAAGAGCGCTCAGATAATATTGCCATTCACTCTCATAAGTATTTTTGAGCACCACTTCTGAATCCGAACGCTTGATGTAGGGGTTGCGCGACAGGTTGGTCCACTTAGTATTGGTCTTCGATGTTGCCGTTCTGTTGTTGTACACCTTCTTGTAGTAGTCCAACCACTTGGCCTTACATTCATCTGCGGGATAGACCTTGTCTATAGTAACATCCACGGTCTCATCAACGTTGGCCGTTGTCGGATCATCAGGATGAGCGGGATTGAAGGGATACAGGTTGTCTGCATCAGTCAAAGTACTCGGATCGACACCTGGCAGAGGCATCACAGGCTCTGTCCTCTCAGGAAGATCTTCCGTGCTTCTGTCTGTTTCTTTCACGAGACAAGTTACCTTCTTAAGGTTTGTGCAGTCTTGGAAGGCATCTTTGTCTATGCTTCTCATGCTTGCCGGCAGGGTCACGGAAGCGAGAGCGGAGCAACCGGAGAACGCATTGGTTTCTATCGACCATATGCCCTCAGGAATGTCAAGCGCCGTGAGGCCAGAGCACAGAGCGAAGGCTCCTATTTCGATGGTTTCTACGCTCTCGGGAATGTAGATGGAGGTCATCTCTGCGCATCCGCTGAAGGCACTGGAGCCGATGAAGCGCGTGCCATTCTTGATGCTGTAGCCACTCTGCGTCTTATCCAACACCCCCACCAGATAGGTGTCGGCATATCGGATACCGTTCGTCACGGGTAAGTTATCGCAACCGCCGAAAGCATTGACGTCAATATCGGTCACGCTCTCGGGAATGTTAATCGAGTTGAGGGAGCAACAACCTTGGAAGGCGTTCTCTCCAATCCACCGCACCTTTTCGCCCAACGTGACAGATGTAAGCTCCGTGCAACCGCTGAAGGCCTTGTCGTTAATCCGCTCCACCCCGTTGCCGACAACGACTGCCGTCAAAGCCGTGCAACCGTAGAATGCATTGTTCAAGACTTGGGGCACCTTATTGCCCAAGGTGTATTTCTTCACCTGGCTGCCGAAAGTGCTTGCGAAGTTTCCAATATTGGGACTATTGACGGTCACCTCCGTGAGATTGTCACATCCGGAGAACGCATTGTTACCCATGCTCATCACGCTATTGGGAATAGTGATGGATTTAAGCCCGTTGCAATCTCGGAAGGCACTTTCACCGATACTCGTCACACTGTTGGGGATGTTGACAGACGTGAGACCTGAGCAATTACGGAAGGCGTAAGAGCCTATAGTCACCACGTTCTCGGGAATCGTAAGGGAAGTTAGGTTGTCGCAATATTCAAAGGCGTTGTCCCCGATAAACTTGGTCTCTTCCTTGATATTATAAGTGCTTTGATTATCTACCGCCGTCACTAGGTAGGTGTCTGCATAGCGCAAGTTGTCAGTCACAGGAAGACTGACGCAATCATAGAACGCATTAACACCAACACTATTCACTGTCTCCGGAATATTGATTGACTCAAGGGCGGAGCAACCGTAGAAGGCCTGAGAGCCAATGCTTGTCACACCTTCGGGAATATCGACCTTTGTGAGCGCAGAGCAACCGTAGAAGGCCCGAGAGCCGATGCTTGTCAGAATGCCGTCTGCAGTAGCAGGAGCTATAGAGGCTACGCTCTTCAAGGACTCTCGGGCAGAGTTTGTCACGCCGCCGGAAATCTCAACAGAAGTGAGCTCTGTGCAGCCATAGAAAGCGTCGTCTCCAATAAACGTAACGCTCTTAGGCAAGACAACGGATGTTAAGCCGTTGTTGTTATTGAAAGCATCTGCCCCGATACCCGTTACGCCTTCGGGCACAGTACTGTTCTTACATCCTACCAACAAAACATCAGAGGCCTTTACGATAATGGCATTACAATTATTGCGACTGTCATATACGGTATTACCCTCTTCCACCGTGATTGTTTCAAGGTTGTTACAGTTTGAGAAAGCACTTCCGCCAATATTCGTCACACCATTGCCAATTGTAACAGACGTGAGGCCGATGCAAGACCAGAAGGCCAAAGAGCCAATGCTCGTCACACTGCTGGGAATGGTTATGGATGGGAGGTCGTAGCAATACATGAAGGCAGAAGAGCCAATGCTCTTTACACTATTGGGAATTGTAACAGACGTGAGACCGTAGCAGCTATAGAAGGCATAATTTCCGATAGTCGTTACACTATTGGGAATTGTAACAGATTTGAGACCGGAGCAGCTATCGAAGGCATAATTGCCAATGCTCGTCACTTTCTCGGGGATGTTAATCGAAGTGAGGCCGGAGCAACCAGAGAAGGCATAATCACCGATGCTCGTCACGCTGTTGGGAATAGTAACAGACGTGAGGTTGGAGCAATTATAGAAGGCATTATTGCCTATGCTCGTCACATCGCCGCCAATAATATATTCTGTGACCTGCTCTCCGAAAAGATTTTTGAGATTATCGTAACTTGGATAATTCTTAGAAAGAACCGCATTGGAATTAATAGTGACAGACGTGAGGCCGGAGCAACTAGAGAAGGCCCAATCGCCAATGCTCGTCACACTATTTGGGATATTAACAGACGTAAGTTTGGTACAAACAAAGAAAGCACGATCGCCGATAGTTGTTACGCTGTTGGGGATAGTAATGGACGTGAGATTAGAGCAGCCAGAGAAAGCGTAAGAGCCTATGCTTATCACTTTATCGCCTATGACATATTCTTTAACTTGCAATCCAAAGATGTCGTCCAAGTTATTAGAAGAAGAGTATTGTTTCGAAAGAATGGCATCAGAATTTATGATGACAGACGTGAGATTAGAGCAGCCAGAGAAAGCGTAAGAGCCTATGCTTGTCACACTCTCGGGAATAGTGACAGAAGTAAGTCCGGAGCAATTATAGAAGGCACCCCCACTAATGCTCGTCACACTGTTGGGAATGGTGATGGAGGTGAGACCGGAGCAAATACGGAAGGCGTCAACGCCAATGCTCGTCACACTGTTGGGAATGGTGATGGAGGTGAGGCCGCCGCAATTATAGAAGGCATCATCGCCAATGCTCGTCACACTCTCGGGAATTGTCACAGACGTGAGGTTGGAGCAATTATAGAAGGCATTATTGCCTATGCTCGTCACATCGCCGCCAATAATATATTCTGTGACCTGCTCTCCGAAAAGATTTTTGAGATTATCGTAACTTGGATAATTCTTAGAAAGAACCGCATTGGAATTAATAGTGACAGACGTGAGTCTGGGGCAATTAGAGAAGGCCACATTACTTATAAACGTCACGCTGTTGGAAATAGTTACAGAGCTAAGGTTGGAGCAACCATCGAAGGCATGAGAATTGATGCTCTTCACTGCGTCGCCAATAATATATTCTGTGACCTGCTCTCCAAACAGGTTCTTCATATTATTATCTAAAGAGTATGATTTAGAGAGAATCTCATTAGACTTTATTGTAACAGACTTGAGGCTAGAGCAATCCCAGAAAGCACCTTCGCCAATGCTCGTCACACTCTCGGGAATAGTGACAGACGTGAGGCCGGAGCAAAAATCGAAGGCAGCATCGCCAATGCTCGTCACACTCTCAGGGATAGTAATCGACGTGAGGCCGGAGCAACCTGAGAAGGCATAATCGCCAATGATCTTCACACTCTCGGGAATAGTGGTGTTCTTACAACCTGCAATCAACGTATTGGTGGATTTTTCTATGATAGCATTGCTATTGTTTCTGCTATCATATACGGAATTATTACCATCTACAAAAATCGAGGTGAGGCCGGAGCAACGAGAGAAGGTACGATCGCCGATAGTTGTTACGCTGTTGGGGAGAGTAATGGAAGTGAGTCCGGAGCAACCAGAGAAGGCATAATTGCCAATGCTCGTCACTTTCTCGGGGATGTTAATCGAAGTGAGGCCGGAGCAACCAGAGAAGGTGCTATTGCCAATGCTCGTTACACTCTCGGGAATAGTGATGGACGTGAGGCCGGAGCAACCAGAGAAGGCAGAAGAGCCAATGTTCTTCACACTTTCGGGAATCGTGATAGACGTGAGACCGGAGCAATCTCGAAAGGCGTTAGAGTCTATGAATATCACACTGCACTCATGGCCCTCATAGGTAACCGACTTAGGAATAACAATGTTTCCGGTATATTTTCCACCGTTGGGATCACTTGCTACTTCAGCAAAATTTAGTGAAACATATACATCGTAAAAAATCCCATTGATTTCCACAACTTTTGCCCAAGAAAGTGTAGAGACTGCAAGTAGCAGCAACGAGGCGAAGAATCGCCTGCACAAATTTTTTGTTCTCATATCATCATATATTTTTATTTCACAAGATACTTCTTTCCATTTTGTATATACAGGCCGCTGGCGGGCTTCTCTGTGAGGCGGCGCCCCATGAGGTCGTAGATAGGAGCGTCGGTGTCGCCTTCCTCCTGCGGGGCCTTTGCCTTCAGTTCATCCACAGCCGTTGACTCTATGGTGAGAATCCTGCCGAATTCACTCCAAGGCGCAGTTATTTTGTAGGCACCAATGACATCCTCGTGAACGTAGAGCGTGGCGTCGCTCAGAGGAACATTCACAAACGTAGAGCCATTAGTCGAGGGCATCGGATAGTAGCCCAATCTTTTCAGGCAATTATAGCCTGCAAGTTCTCGTGCATAGCCATATTCGAAATAATCAAGGTCGGCGATATACTGACTCCATTCAAACTGATAAACAAGCATCAGCACCAGTTCAGAGGCGTTACGCTTGATGTAGGGGTTGTATAACAGGTTGGTCCACTTAGTATTGGTCTTCGATGTTGCCGTTCTGTTATTGTACACCTTCTTGTAGTAGTCCAACCACTTGGCCTTACATTCATCTGCGGGATAGACATTGTCTATAGTAACATCCACGGTCTCATCAACGTTAGCCGTTGTTGGATCATCGGGATGTGCGGGGTTGAACGGATAAAGATAGTCAGAACTCGTCAACGTGGCAGGGTCAACACCGGGCAAGGGCTTCACGGGTTGCATTGGCTCCACCGGCTCCACAATGCCATCTGTGCTCCTGTCGGACTTCGTGACCAAACAGGTGACAGACGTGAGAGCGGAGCAACCATTGAAGACATAATCGTCGATGCTTGTCACGCTCTCGGGAATGGTGATGGAAGTGAGGGCGGAGCAACCACTAAAGGCTGCAAAGCCGATGCTCGTCACGCTCTCGGGAATGGTGATGGAAGTGAGGGCGGAGCAACCACTAAAGGCATCATAGCCGATGAACCTCGTTCCCTCTTTAATATTATAGGTGCTTTGCGCTTTATTCACAGCCTCTACCAAATAAGTGCCGGCATAACGAATATTATCAATCACAGGAAGGCTGGTACAACCGGCGAAGACATAAATACCAATGTTCGTCACACTCTCGGGAATGTTGATGGACGTGAGGCCGGAGCAGCGTTCGAAGGCAAACCAGCCAATGCTCGTCACGCTTTCGGGAATGGTGATGGAAGTGAGGGCGGAGCATCCAACGAAGGCATTATCGCCAATAAACCTCGTTCCGTCCTTAATGTTATAAGTGCTTTGGGTCTTATCTACAGCCCCTACCAAATAGGTGTCAGCGTAGCGAATATTATCAATCACAGGAAGATTGGGGCAATCTCTGAATGCAGATAATTCAACGCTTGTTACGCTTTCGGGAATCGTGATGGACGTGAGGTTGGAGCAGCCGGCGAAAGCGTAAGAGCCGATACTCGTCACACCGTCTCCGATAATGTACTCCCTCACCTGCTCCCCGAAAAGACGCTGCATGCCTTCTGGATCGACATAAGAATAACCATAAGATTTAGAGACTATTGCATTTGAATTTATGGTAACCGACGTGAGGCCGGAGCAATTCTGGAAGGCATATCCGCCAATGCTCGTCACACTTTCTGGAATCGTGATGGACGTGAGACCAGAGCAACCATAGAACGCAGATGAGCCGATGCTCGTCACACTGTTGGGAATAGTTACAGACATGAGGTTGGAGCATCCCCTAAAGGCAGAACCGCCGATGAACCTTGTCCCTTCCTTGATGTTATAGGTGCTGTTGGTCTTATCTACAGCCCCTACCAAATAGGTGTCAGCATAGCGAATATTATCAATCACGGGAAGACTGGTGCAGCCGAAGAAGGCAGAATAACTGATGCTTGTCACGCTTTCGGGAATGTTGATGGACGTAAGGCCGGAGCAACCAGAGAAGGCCCTTTCACCGACGCTAGTTACGCTCTCAGGAATCGTGATGGAAGTGAGGCCGGAGCAATTATAAAAAGCATAATCATAAATTTCCGTCACGCTCTCAGGAATTACTGTATTCTTGCAACCCGTAATAAGTCTGTTGGAAGATGTCTCAATGATGGCGTTGCTGCCATTCCTGCTGTCGTATCTTTTGTTATTGGCATCAACAACTATAGAAGTGAGGCCGGAGCATCCCCTAAAGGCATCATTGTAAATGGTCGTCACGCTACTGGGAATGTTGATGGACGTGAGGCCTGAGCAACCGTCGAAGGCATATGTGCGGATACTCGTCACGCTCTCGGGAATTACTGTATTCTTGCAACCCACAATAAGCGTGTTGGAAGATGTCTCAATGATGGCGTTACAGTTGTCCCTGTTGTCAAAGTTCGGATTATTGGCATCAACCACTATAGACGTGAGACCGGAACATCCCCTAAAGGCAGATGAGGCTATGCTTGTCACACTACTGGGAATAGTTACAGACGTAAGGCTGGAGCAACCTTCGAAGGCATAGGAGCTAATGCTCGTCACACTCTCGGGAATGTTGATGGACGTGAGGCCGAAACAACCAAAGAAGGCATTCTCGTCAATTGTCGTCACACTATTGGAAATCGTGACGGACGTGAGGCCCGAGCAATCAAAGAAGGCTGCATAACCGATACTCGTCACGTTGTAGGTCGTGCCCTCATAAGTCACTGAGGACGGAATCGTCACGGATCCGGAATACCCCCTGTCGGACGTTGACTTATATGTCACTTCGACACTCTTCCCGTCCGAGTTCTTGTTGTAGTAGATGCCATTAACTTCAAAATCATACGCCCACGACATAGTGGAAGCTGCAAGGAGCAGCAACGAGGCAACGAAGCGCCGAAAAAGTAATTTGTGTTTCATATTTTTATTGTGTTTTTGTTTTATCAGTTAAAATGTCTCTGCAACGTGATTCATTCCTCCTCTCGTGCCGTCAGAGCCGCCGTCGCTGCCGTCATCATCTATCTCGGCAGACTCAGGAAGAGTGATTGTTTTTTGTTTACTCTCCATCACCTTCTTCCCGTCCTTGTCATAAACCGAAATGACGTATTGGTACGTCACGCCGCCATCCAGCACAGAGAGGTCGAAGGTGTAGCATCCCGTCTCGCTGTCGTAAGTGCCGACAATCGTTATCTGCGATGCCGCCTTCGTCTCCATCGCCGTTGCCGTCAGCACGGCACGACCGCCCGGCTGCTCCGCCATCCTGAGGGACACCGTTCCCTCCTCTGCATTTTCCTCAATGGCGGAGGGGACAATTTCCTCCACCTCGGGCGTCTGCGGTTGAGTCGGATTGGGATTGTCACCCGGGTTTGTGTTGGTATTGGGATTGTTTTCCGTCTGCGTCTGATTTGGAGCGGGCACGGGGTCGTCGTCCCCGCAGCCCGTTATCACACCCGTTGCCGCAAGCAGCAGTGCTGCCAATAAACAGTTCTTGTTGAATATCGTGTTCATAGTCATGTTCTTTTTATTGTGTCGGATTCTCTTCGTATTCTCTCTTATCATTTCTCCCTTATTTCACCTCAATGTATTGCTTCCTGCCGTTGACGATATAGAGGCCGCTGCGCTTAATCTCCTTCACGCGTTGTCCGCTCAAGGTGTAGATGCTCTTGGGAGTGTCGGCTGCTTTGTCTGCTGCGCTGAGGATGTCTATCGCCGTCACGCCGTCCTCGTCCATGAAGACTGCGCTGAGACTGCCGCGTGCGCCGACATTGTTCAGGTCGGAAACAGAGAAGCAGGCGCGGAAGGGATGCAGATACTGCGTCAGCGGAGCAAACCTGCCGTCGCTGCTGCGGGGGCTGTAGCCCTTGCCCTGCCAGGCATCTGTCGTCACGTAGGTGCCGCGCATGTGGCTGTCTTCTGAAGGCTGACCTGCCACAATGGTTTTACCGGCAAGATTTACCGTCCATACAATATCAGCATTCTCCTTGACAATACAAGGTGTGCCTGCGGCAACGGTGCCGCTCACGGCCTTGAAGATAACTTTCGAACCCTCTGCATCATAGGTATCGAAGGTGAACACTTTGGCCGAAGAGGACAGGTCAGAGGCCTTGAAGCTGAAGGGCAGACAGAGCGTGTTGTATCCGGCATAGGCCTGACGCCTGTAAGCGCCCGCTGTCACATTGAACGACACGGGCGTGAAGAAACCGGTCTTCGCCGCCTCGGAAGCGCTGCTGTAGCCCTGTGAGGGGTCGGTCAGGAGGAAATCGGCGCAGGAGTGGCTGCCGTCGGCATTGGTCGTGAGAACGTTGCTGTGTCTTCGTGCCCAGTTCTGATGACTCTCATCTGCAATGGCGATGGCATTGGGCATGGAATTGAGCGCGGATTCCCACTCCGCCTTGTCCTCCAAAGTCTGCTCGTTGCCGTCATGTCCGTAATACTGCAGGGTGCTCGGCAAGTCCTCTACAGACAGGATGGTGCCGAAGTCCTTCCATTGCAAAGCGGATTTGTATCTGGCCAAGGCCGATTCCGGCACGACCAGTGTTGCATCAGCCTGATTGACTTCGGCAAACACATCAAGTCCCATCGCAGGAAGAGATTCCGCAAGGCAAGTGACGGATTTCAGATTCACGCAGCCGGCAAAGGCTTCTTTTGCTATTTGCCTTACGCTCTTGGGGATGGTGACGGAAGCAAGTCCGACACATCCGCGGAAGGCCATCGCATCAATCGTTGTCACGCCCTCGGGAATCACGGTGTTCTTACATCCGATTCTTAACACTTTGCTGCCTGTTTGGATGACAGCGTTGCAGTTCTCCCGGCTGTCGTATCTGCTGTTGCCCTCTTCCACGGCAATCTCAGAGAGCGCGCCGCAGTCGGTCACCACATATTGGGCGATACCTGTGACGTCTGCGCCCACACGGAATGCCTTAATCCGACTGCGATATTCGTGCCACGGCCACAGTTCCGGTCCGCTGACGCTGTTCATGTCTCCCTTGCCGAAGATATACAGAGTGTAGTCATTGTAGAGAACACAGTTCACGCTGTTGCCGCATTTGCCGGAAAGAATGCAGTCCTCCACGGTGACAACGCATTTTGCAGAGAGTTGCGTGCCGTCGGATGTCGTGGCCGTAACGTTGGCCGTCCCCGCACCGACGGCTGTAATCTCTCCGTTTTCATCTACCGTGGCGACCCGCTCATTGGAAGACGACCATTTAACCTGGGGGATGGCTGACTCCGGCAGTATCGTAGCCGTCAGCTGTTCAGACAGCCCCTTCGGCAAACGCAGCGATTCGTGAGACAGGGTGATGGCGCAGGCCGGCAGGTATATTGGGACAATCTTCCCGAAGTTTTTCCATTGACTGGCCGCCCTGAATTTATCTGCTGCAAGAACCGGGACATTAAGCGTTGCGGCACTCTGGGTGACGCCATAAAATATGTTGTAGCCCGAAGAGGGCACATCGGAGGTCATACAGGTCACTTCGACGAGTCCCGAACACCACCCAAAAGCATATTGGCCGATGCGCGCCACTTTCTCAGGAATCGTGACGGAGGAGAAGGCGGAGCAGCCACAGAATGCGTAAGGCCCGATGGAGGTGACCTCTTCTCCAATCTCTATTGACTTTATCTTCGACTTATTGTCCCGCCAGGGCACATCGTTTATGGCAAACTGGGCCATCGCCCCCGTGCCGGAAATCACGAGGCGACCGTCATCGTACAGCCTGTAGGTGAGACTCTCACCGCAGCTGCCGGAATCGACGATGTTGTTGACCGTCACTTTGCAGGAAGCGGAGAGGTTCGTGCCGTCCATCGTTGTGGCGGTGACGGTTGTGGTTCCGTAGGAGACGCCGCTTATCACGCCGCTCGCGTCCACCGTGGCCACATCGGGGTTGGACGAAGTCCATGTGACTTCCTGCCACGCATTTTCAGGAGAGACGTTGGCCGTCAGCTTCAGAGTTCCGCCCTTACAAAGCGTTGTCTCTGTTGCGCTGAGTCTGACAGTGGTTGCCGGATCCGGTAAGGATTTGATGTTGCCGAACTCCTTCCATTCTGCTGCGGTCTTGTATGCATTCACAGAGGATGACGGCACATACAGCGTTGCGGAACTTCTCGATACATAGCCGAATGTGTTTTCTCCTGTTTCGGGCACGTCCTTTGCGTAGCAGGTTAAATTCTTCAGATTCCAGCAACCATAAAGAGCATTGTCATCTAACTTCTTCATTGATTCGCCAATTTTCAATGCAATCAATGAACTACAATACCCGAACATCCACTCGTTTTTCTCTAAATTACGGGTGTCAAAGCCGCTTACATCAAGAGAGGTTAATGCATTGCAATTACAAAACATATCACTCATGTCCGTCACGTTTCTTGTGTCAAAGCTGCTTACATCAAGGGAGGTTAATGCTCTGCAATTATAAAACATATAATTCATATCCGTGACGTTTTCTGTTTTGAAGCCACTCACGTCAAGAGACGTCAGGGATTGACAGCCCAAGAACATATAATGCATATCCGTGACGTTTTCTGTTTTGAAGCCGCTCACGTCGAGAGAGGTCAAAGACTGGCAGCCCCAGAACATGTAACTCATGTCTGTCACGTTTCTTGTGTCAAAGCTGTTCACATCAAGAGAGGTTAATGCATTGCAATTACAAAACATATCACTCATGTCCGTCACGTTTCTTGTGTCAAAGCTGCTTACATCAAGGGAGGTTAATGCTCTGCAATTGTAAAACATATACTGCATATCCGTGACGTTTCCTGTTTTGAAGCCACTCACATCAAGAGACGTCAGGGATTGACAGCCCAAGAACATATAACTCATGTCCGTCACGTTGCTCGTGTCCAAGTTCTTTAGTCCTTCTACCGACTTGAGATTTTTGAGATTGTAAAACAGACTGGATAAATCTCCGATAAGGTGGCAATCTGCAAACGACGAATCAAAAACGACAGAGACTATTTCGTCTGCATAATCCAGATAGCCGCCTCTGTAATGGGATAGTCCGGAGAACATTTTGCCAGACTTTTCTTCCCGCTTGTCATCATAATAGAAGGTCAATGTCCCGTTCGCAAGTACGGAATAAATGTATTTCTGCTCAACACTTCCCTTGCCCTCAATGCCGATGATAGCATCCTGATTGGAATTATAATCAAGAAGGGCGCTCAGCAGAAAATATCCGTCCTGGTATCCGCCCCATCCCCAATTCACGTGGAAGTAGTCGTTCGCGTCATATCCGTCAATAACAAAAGCATGACCTCCACTACCTGATTGACCGCCATATAAGACAGGCCTGTGATTTTTCAGTTCATCGTAGATTATCTGATTCCAGACATCACTTGAGTAACGGCTCCTGAATATATTGGACATCTTAGACGGAACGTAGTCAAAATAGTTTTCCAGGACATATATGACATTCCGTGTGGATGCACCGCTTTCCCCTACATTATAGTTCATCTCGACAGATACGCCGCATAAATACAACAGAGTTGCGACGGCATCCCGCTGCACGCTCCTTTCATTGCCGCTGTAGGATAGTAACATTTTGTCCCAATCTATTGCGGTAACCTCGGTTTCGGGTATTGCAATCTGCCTCGATCCTGTCGTGTAGCCGGGAATCTTGCGCAACGTTTGTTTCGGCCACTGGTGGTAATACATTATTTGAGCCATCGCCGTAGCCACACAACCCGTCAATGTCGGCTTTCCATCCACAGTCGGACATTTCCCGTTATACGGATTGCCCTGATTCCACTGGCATGACAACAGGGGGAAGATTATTTCTCCAGAGACGGATGTCTGGGATACAGCCCTTGCATCGCTGTGGGCCTGCAGGTATTCATATTGCTCCGCATATCCCTCCAGCCATGCACGCATATTGTCCGGTATCTCGTCAGCCTTAAATGAGCCGCTCTGAGAATAGCCCAACACGGCCGGCATTCTGTCGTCGCCGCTCACAACAACATAGCCTCTGGCCGAGTCCACGTTGAACACGAAATACGCATTTCTTTTCTCTGCAGTTTGCAGTTGGGAGGCACTTGCCACACGGGCAGCTTTTCCGCCTTGTCTGGCAACAGTTTGCCTGCCCAAAAGGAAACCGAAGGCCTTTTCACGTGCGGCATCTTCTGTGATAGGATTTGCAAATGAGGCCAGACAACATAGCCCCCAAAACAAACTCAGCAGGAGAAGTTGTTTGAATCGACAATTTTTTTTCATGACACGATTTTGGGTTGATTAATATTGTACGATTATGGTTTTCTGTCAAAGGTTGACTCTTCTCTTTTTAATCTTGTTATCTGATGTGAGCAGAATATCTTCCAGCATTCGGCAGGCATAGTCCTCAACGAGTTTCTGATGCCATCTGACGTTTTCGTCCAAATTCATTTCAAATTTTCTCTGAAGAACGATAGCCCCAGTATCTACTCCTTCATCAATCACATGAAGTGTGACTCCACTTTCACGTTCTTTGTTTTTATAGATGTCCTTCCACGGATTTAGGCCAGGATATTTTGGAAGTAGTGAAGGATGAATGTTATATGCTCCTTTTCTGCTGACGCGCTCCCAGTTCTTTCACAAGGGATGTAATCCTGTTCGGTATTCTCGTTCACCTCATAAACTTCTGTCAGCATATAACTTGGTTTATTTTGTTGTTTGCTCCTACTCTGTTGCTGGCTTTTCGGACTCTGCCATTTTTATAGGTTTATTTATGTATAGTTTCTGTTCAACTTGCCTTCTCTCTCAACATCAAGACATGCTGAAACAGCCATAACCCTATCACACAAAAAAAGCGTGAGAGCCAGTCCTTACTTATCGTTTAACAGGTATCGCCAAACACCATCGTCGTAACAAGTAAAGATAGCAACCCCACGCCGTGTATGCAATTGCTACTACGGCGCAGAGTGCCGCATGCAGAATCATACATACGAAGCGGGCGTTACATACCCTCTATCCTACGACTTAGAAATTGGCGATTTCGTTAAACAGGATAAAGCGTGGAACGCCTTGATTTACCCGGATTTGGCCCCGGGGATTTATGCCTGCCTGCGCAGGCTTCGCCCTCCGCTGAGGGTGAGATTTGTCACGAATGACACCGCAAAAATACAACTTTTTATTTAACTTACAACTTTTTGGGGCAGATTTTCACGCACTAATGCACGGAATCCGTTTCATTAACGACTTTTATCGTACTCATTAATGAATTCGATCGTTTTCATTAATGAATTGCATCGATTTCATTAATGAACGGTTTTTAGTGTTTGGCTATTGTCTTTTACTAAAACAGTTGACAGTCTACTGACAGGGTTGACAATAAAACCGTTTTCTTGACAAAACACCCTCCCGCCCCGACTGACGGCTCTCACTTCTCGTCTGCAGCCATTTTGACTTTCCCGTGGGCTCGGAAAATTTCTCCCGTGGGAGCGGAAATTTTTCCCAACGGAGGCGCAGAGACGACATCCTTAAAACGACATGCCGATTTTTTAACAGAATCATTTCTTTCACGCATCAAAGACAAACAGGAAAACGGAGTAAAGATTCTCAAATTCTCATTTTCTCATTTTCATTTTTCATGCAGGACAAATAAATAGCCCCCGAAAGTCGCATGACTCTCGGGGGCTTGCATTTTCGCTTTGATTCAAAATTCCGGACGCCGGCTTAGAGCTTGCCGTTAGAGCCCAGCACATTCACAATCTTGTGGATGTACATCTTCTTCATGTTCTCACGGGCGGGC
>Ga0256405_10008551_pt1 | contig 14589 bp, 15 predicted proteins | sample RumenRJG_02DNA_FD_189096 | JGI IMG/M metagenome (GOLD analysis project Ga0256405, IMG submission 189096) | Bovine rumen microbial communities from Lethbridge, Alberta, Canada - RJG_02 | ecosystem: Host-associated > Mammals > Digestive system > Stomach > Rumen | place: Canada: Alberta...
CCGTACTCGCTGTTGTCCTCCCTCCCGACACGGTAGCTCACTCCGGCGGCCGCCATCAGGTCGCCCTCGTATGAGCAGTCGATGAACTGGTCGGCCTTGATGGTGACAGACTTGCCTTTGCGGTCGGTGCAAGTTATTGATTGTATTCTGGTTCCATCTTTCTGCACTGAATCAAGATACCATCCCTGCATCAGAGTTATCCTTGGATTGTCAAGATATTCCATAAGAATCTCTTCAGCCACGTGGGGCTCAAAAAGCCACTGCTCGAGCTTACCATAGTGAGCGCCCAATTTGCGGTAAAACTGTCTCGCGAGGCCGATGACAGCCTGTTTGTTTCCGATGTCGGTCTGACCAAGTCCGCCTGTGGTCATTCCTCCGATGGTTTTGTCCGGGCAGATAATGACCACTTTGGATCCTTCATGAGCGGCTGAATATGCCGCGGTCACGCATGCGGAGCTGCCGCCGTAGATGCAGACATCGTTGCCCCTGCTACAGGAGAGCAGGGACAACGATATGGTAAAGAAAAGTAGACTCTTCGAAAATAAAACTCTCTGCACGTTCAGCCCTATTTGTCGTTTGAGAATGAGTACGGTCTGTCTTCGGGAGCGGTTCCACGGCTGGTGTTAGGAGTCGGGGACATGCTGTAGGTGATCCTTGCACCGTCAGAGAGGTCTCCGTGCTTGAAGTAGTTCTTGCTCCAGGACTTGCCGTCTAGCTTGATCCCGTCGATGTAGAAATTCTCGCAGGAGTTCTCCGGAGCTTCCAGCAGGATGTTCTTCCCGTTGGGAAGATTGACGGTAACCTTCTTGAACAGTGGAGTGCCGATAGCATATTCATCAGAAGAAGGGCAGACAGGGTAGAATCCGAGGGCGGAGAAGACGTACCAGGCGGAAGTCTGGCCGTTGTCCTCGTCACCGCAGTAGCCATCGAAGTTGGAGTTGTAGAACTTGTCCATGACCTCCCTTACGTGCTGCTGGGCCTTCCAAGGCTGGCCTGCCCAGTCGTACATGTAGAGCATGTGCTGTATGGGCTGGTTGCCGTGGGCGTAGTTCCCCATGTTCATGACCTGCATCTCCCTGATCTCGTGGATAGGACGGCCGTAGTAGCTGTCGTCGAAGAGCGGGGGGATTGTGAATATGCTGTCGAGCATGGAAACATATTCATTGTCACCGCCCATCAGGTCGATGAGGCCCTGCGGGTCGTGGAAGACGCTCCAGGTGTAGTGGAGGCTGTTGCCTTCAGTGAAGTTGCCTCCCCACTTGAGCGGACTGAACGGCCTCTCGAAGGTCCCGTCCAGGTTCTTTCCGACCATCAGCTTGTACTCGGGATCATAGAGTTTGCGGTAGTTGAGGGCAGCCTTTGCATAAGGTGCAAGCTCCTCCTCGCTCTTGCCGAGGGCCTTTCCGAAGGTGTAGATGCACCAGTCGTCGTAAGCATATTCAAGGGTCCTGGCGGCATTCTCGTTGATCCCGACATTGCAGGGAACAAAGCCGAGGCTGTCATAATATTCCCATCCGAGCCTTCCGGTCGACTTGACCGAAGGGTGTACGGCGTGCGCTCCGTGGGTGACGGCCTTCCAGAGTTCTTCGGCATCGTAGCCGCGGAGGCCCTTGATGTAGGCTCCGGCCACGACTGAAGCCGAGTTGTTGCCGACCATGCAGTTCCTGTGGCCCGGACTTGCCCATTCGGGAAGGAAACCGCTCTCTTTCCAAGTGTTGACCAGGCCTTCCTGCATCTTTACCTCCTGGTCGGGGTAGATCAGGTCAAGCAGAGGGAACAGGCAGCGGAAAGTGTCCCAGAAACCAGTGTCTCCGAAGAGGTATCCATCGCAGACCTGACCGTTGAACGGACTGTAGTGGACTCTCTTACCTTCTGCGTTAATCTCCGAAAGATCCCTAGGGAAGAGTACAGAACGGTAAAGACAAGAATAGAATGTCCTCAGGTTGTCGATGTCCGGGTCTTCGACCTTGATCCTGCCGAGGACTTCGTTCCAGCGGGCTCGTCCTGCCTCGGCCACTTCATCGATCGAACGGCCGCCGAGCTCCTTGAGGTTGAGTTCCGCCTGCTCGGGGCTTATGAAGGATGAGGCGACCTGGAGGTTGACCTGCTGGCCTTTGGAGGTCTTGAAACCTACCATGGCATACTGGCCGTCCACTGTTTCTACCTCGAAAGGTGTGTCACTGACAACGATGAACCAGTTGCGGAAATTCTCCGTCACACCACCGTGGTTGGATGAAGACCAGCCACGGATTATATTCCTGGCCTTGTCGATTTCGACCTCTCCGCCCCTGTACGCATCAACTACAAGGTAGGAGGTGTCTTTCTGGGGATAGGTGAGCCTGAAGGCAGCGGCCCTCTCCGTAGGGGCCAGCTCTGCCACCACGTCGTGTTCGGCAAGGTACACCTTATAGTAATAAGGCTTGACTGTCTCGGCTTTATGCGAGAACCAGCTCTGCCTGCCTTCTTCGTCGTAGATCGGACCTGTGGTGACCGGCATCAGGGAGAAGGCGCCGTAGTCGTTGATCCACGGGCTGGGCTGGTGGGTCTGCTTGAGGCCCCTGATCTTTGTCGCTGAATAGGTGTAAGTCCATCCGTTGCCGTCCCTTCCGGTCTGAGGAGTCCAGAAATTCATGCCCCATGGAAGTGCTATGGCAGGATAGGTGTTTCCGGTTGAGAGTTCGTAGGTAGAAGCGGTTCCAGAAAGGGGATTGACGTAGTCGACGGGATCGAGGGTCATGTAGGAATCCTTGACGCCGCAGGAAACAGCCAGCAGCATCAGGCTGCCGAGCACCATGGAGATGATTCTGTTCATATAGTGACTATTTGACTTTTATCGAGTTCAACAGGTCCAGCTTGCCGTTGCCCACCAAGTGGATGATCAGTTCCCCGAACAGGGTGTTCTGCCAGGCGAACCATGCCCTGGTGAACTTTGAGGGATCATCTTTGAAGAAGGACTCATGCATGAATCCTGTTCCTGCATCTGTCGTCATAAGGGTTTCGATGCACCATTTGATCTCGGCATCATCCTGTGAGGTGAAGGCTTTCATCATGATGCTCATGGGCCAGATGTAGTCGTAGCCGATGTGCGGCCCGCCTATCCCTTCTCCGGCCTTCCCCTTGAAGAAATAGGGGTTGTCCTCGCTCCAGACAAAACGGCGGGTGTTCTGGTAGATGGGGTCGTTGATGTCCACGTCTCCCAGATAGGCCATTGCAAGAAGGCTGGGGACGTTGGAATCGTCCATCAGCAGGTGGTTGCCGAAACCGTCGACTTCGTAGGCATAGATCTTCCCGTATTTGGGATGGTTGTAGATCGCATATTCCTTAAGGGCATTCTCTACCTCGGCAGCCAGGTCGTCGCATTCCTTGGCGAGATCCTCATTCTTGTTGACCGTGCGGAGAACCTCCGAAGCCTTTCTTAATGAAGTGACTGCGAAGAAGTTGGACGGGATGAGGAACTCGAACATTGTAGCATCGTCAGAAGGCCTGAACGCTGAAGCTATCAGGCCGCAAGGCTTGACGGGGTTGCCCCTTCCATCGTTGGACTTCGTGTCGAACTGGCGACTCGTGGTCCTTGCGAAGCGGTAGGGACCGTGGCCTTCCTTGCGCTGCTGCTCCTTGAATGTCTTGAGCGTGGCCTTTATGGAAGCCATCCATTTGTCGCCGAAGACGGAATCATCCCCGGTTACCTTCCAGTACTGGTAGGCTAGGCGGATAGGGTAGCAGTGGGAGTCTATCTCCCATTTCCTCTCATGGTCCCAGGGATTCATCTGGGTGTGGTCCTTTGCCCATTCACTGCCTTTGGGACCGTCGTTGAAAGCATTGGCGTAGGGGTCGATTGCTATAAGGGAGAACTGGCAGTTGATTACGCCGGCGAGCATGTGCCGTAGTTCCTCGTCCTGGTTGGCGAGCTGAACATAAGGCCAGACCTGGGCTCCGGAATCCCTGAGCCACATGGCGTGGATGTCTCCCGTGTAGACGAAAGTCCTCCAGTTGCCGTCTTCGTCCTTGCCGAAATGGACGGTTGTGTCCAGGGTGTTGGGGTAGCAGTTGGCGAACATCCAGGAGAGTTTCGGATTCTTGAGTAGGGACTGGATCTTGACGATCTTGCTTTCCACTGCTTCCGAACGGAAGAGTCTCTGGTCGGCGGCCGGACGTTGTGAAGTATAGTTCTGGGCGTTCGAGGTGCATGCCAGAAGCATGAATATGCTCGAAATCAGGAGGAAGGAACGTTTCATCAGATTGACTTGTTTTCACAAAAATAGAAAATTTTTGAAATTTATTAGTACTTTGTGTTGCAAGGTATTCGAATTTATTTATATCTTTGCAAAGGATAATTAATTGTAAAGCCAAGAATATTATGAAAAAAGTTATCAACGCTAGCATCGGAGGCCGTAGTTTTGCCCTTGACGAGGACGCTTACAACAGGCTCTCTGCCTATTTCGATCATTTCAGGTCCAGGCTCAGCAGCGACTCCCAGTCTGCGGGAGAGGAGATAATGGCAGACCTCGAGAACCGTATCGCCGAACTCTTCGACCAGGGGATTGGGGGTGCTACCTACAGGGTAGTGGACTTCGATCTTGTCAGAAAAGTGGTCGGACAACTTGGAATGCCTGATGGCTCTGCCGAGCCGATCGGCAATTCCACGGATGCAGGTCCTTCTTCCAACTCAGGGACCGGAGCGTCGGCAAGTTCGGGGACTGGACCGGATTTTTCATATTCAGGTGAAAAGGGAGAGGCTCCGAAGCGCCTTTACAGGGATTCCGACAACAAGACCATCGGTGGCGTCTGTTCAGGTCTTGCCGCCTTCCTTAATATCGACATTACAATCGTCAGGATAATAATCCTGCTTGCCATCCTCCTCTGGGGGTCAGGCCTTCTCGTGTACCTTGTTCTTTGGATAGTCGTCCCGCTTGCAAAGACTCCCGCAGAGAAATGCGAGATGCGTGGGCTGGAGCCTACCGCCGAGAACATGGCCCGTTTCAGTGAATACAAAAAGAAATAAGCTATGGAGAACAGTGCAGAAAACGTGCGCTCTCAGATGCGCAAAGGGGTGCTGGAGTATTGCATCTTGAGCATCCTTGACAAGAAGGAAGCCTATGCTTCTTCGATTCTCGATGAACTCAAGGCAGCCAATATGATCGTCGTGGAAGGGACTCTTTATCCTCTCCTTATCCGGCAGAAAAACCAGGGCCTTCTCTCTTACCGCTGGGAAGAATCCACCCAAGGCCCGCCCCGGAAGTACTATTGCATTACTGACAAAGGGCGCCAGCAGCTGGGCGAGATGGACGTTGCGTGGCAGGAGATAGTCGACACGATCAGGACGATAAAAGAACAGCAAAGATGAAACCTGTGGAAAATGTCAGCATCGGTGGCTGTGTATTCAGCCTTGAAGAGGATGCATGTGCAGTCGCCAGGAAGTACCTGGACGAATTGAATGAATTCTATTCCAAGAGGGAGAGTGGAGCGGAGATCATGGAGGGAATAGAAGAAAGGATGTCGGAGCTCCTGCTCGAACAGAGCGGGACCGGTGGTGTGGTTACCCTGGCCATGGTCGAGAGGGCAATGTCTACCCTCGGCAAGCCGGAAGCAATTGAGGAGGAGTCCGGAGATTATTCCGGGGAGGCTTCAAATGAACCATCCGGTGCGGCAAATCCGGTCCGCAGGAAACTTTACCGGGATCCTTCAACCGGGAAAGTGGCTGGCGTCTGCAGTGGGCTGGGCGCCTATTTCAAAGTGGACCCGACTCTTTTCAGGCTCATATTCACTGTCCTTTCCCTGATCGGTCTCGGATTGTTCTTCCATAGGGGATGGCTCCATCTTCCCGACTATTTCTTTCCTTTGATCTATGCCGTACTATGGATCTGCATGCCGGTCGCAAAGACCGTCAGCCAGAGGGATGAACTACGCGGAGAGAAGGGGACCGTCGATGCAATCAGTGCGAGGGTTCTTAGCTCCGTTCAGGAAATGGGTGAAGCCGCAGAGTCTGTGGTGAAATCAGATTTCTGGACAGGAATATGGAGGATCCTCCAGGTATGCATGGGGATAATCCTTCTTGTGGCAGGAGTTGCGGGGGTGGTTGCTCTCGGGTGCCTGGTGTTCGACGGGAGTTTCTTCTCCAACACTTTCTTCCTCAACAGGGTCATGGAAGACATAGCCAATGATGCACCAAGGGTTTTCGACATGCTTTCCTATCCGCCGCTGGTGTTCGCCTTGGCCGTGGCTGTTGTCGTACCCTTCGTCGGGATGGTCTATGGAGGAATCATGCTCCTTTTCGACCTGAAGGCTCCCAAATGGCATCCTGGACTGTGTATGTTCGTGATATGGTTAATTGCCCTGACAGTCCTTGCGGCCCTCAGTGCCATGATCCTTTTCAAGGGATTGTGAATTATTTCCAGATCTTGAGTCCCTGGATGACGGCGTTGGAAAAGCCGGCCTCTTCCATTGCGTTTAGTCCGCGGATGGTTATCCCTCCAGGGGTCGTTACACGGTCGATTTCCTGCTCAGGATGAGTACCATGGGCGTCAGCCAGATCGGCGGCGCCCTTTACTGTCTGCAGTGCAGCCTCCAAGGCCTGCTTTGGATAGAGTCCGAGCTCGATTCCTCCTTCCATGGTTGCGCGGACGTAACGGAGTGCGAAGGCGGTTCCGCAAGAGGCGACCATCATTCCGGCTCCGAGTTGCTTTTCATCTACGACCATGCTTTTCCCGGTCGAATCGAAGAGCCCCTTGACTATTGCCAGGGACTCTTCGTTACCGGAAACTTCATTGATGAAGGTCATGCTCTCTCCGATCTCGATTGCAAGATTGGGTATGACAGTGTAGACTCCTGAAAGACGGGCTCCTTCAGTCCACTCTTTCAGGGTTGCTGCCGGGATGCCGGCGGCGAATGATATCAGGATTCTGCCATCCATCAAAGGAAGCAGGGGAGATAGGACTTCATGCAGCAGCCACGGCTTTACCGCCATGATGACAACATCGGCATTGCGCACGGCTTCTGAATTGTCCAGAGTGGCCTTCATGCCTGCCTTTGAATATTTTTCCAGAGTCCCGGCATGGCGTGCCGTAACTGTTATTTCATCCTCAGGGAGGCAGCGCTTCAAGCCAAGGGCAGTAGCACCGCCCATGTTCCCGGCTCCTATGATGGCGATTTTCATATTCCTTAGAATCTGCGCATCTGCTGGTTCATTGCAGCAGGGTTGACAGGAATCTTTCCAGGGTCGTTCGCTGCACAGATTGCAAGCCAAGCGACTATCGTTGCATCGATCTTCAGGTCACCGAGAGAAAGACGCTCGTAGGTGTCCATGATTGTGTGATAGGTCCTGTTGTACTCGAGAACATCCTGGATGAACTGGTAGGAAGGAAGACCTACCCTTCCGAAGGACACGTGGTCCGTAGAACCGGTGTTGCGAGGGGAGAGGTAGTTGAAGCCGAGGGGCTCGATGTACTTCATCCAAGCCTCGAAGAAGGGGAAGGCTGCGTCGTTCCTCTCGAGGTAGATTCCGCGGAAACGACCGGAACCGTTGTCCATGTTGAGGTAAAGGGCGAACTTGTCGAATCCGGGAAGCTTCTTCTGATCCTTGTAGAGGTACTGCTCCATGTAGCCCCTGGAGCCGTAGAGACCTTGCTCCTCACCGCCCCAGAGTGCCAGGCGGATGGTTCTCTTAGGAGTGATGCCGAGTTCCTTGAGGATGCGCATAGCTTCGATCATCACGATACATCCGGAAGCATTGTCTGCAGCTCCGGTGCCTCCGTGCCATGAATCAAGATGTCCGCCGATAAGGACGATCTCGTCCTTCAGTTTGGGATCAGTGCCGGGGATCTCTGCGTAGATGTTGTGAACCTCCTGGTCATTGGTGAACTTGTTGATGAGCTCGAGCTCCATCTCGACCTTGTGGCCGTTTTCAATCAGGCGAACCATGCGTCCGTGGTCCTCGATCGGCATGATCACCTCGGGAGTAGGTTCAGGATCTCCGTATTTGTAGCTGACTCCCGTTCCGCTGGGGACATTGAAGGTCCCACGTCCTGTAATGACGCAGAGAGGCTTCTCGGAGGCAAGCAGGTCATTGGTCAGCTGGCGTAGTTCCATCATGGCGTTCCTGTCGAAAGGCTGCCTTGGGAAACCTCCTGTGGGCGGGCCGGCAGGATTGATGGAGTTCTGGACGCGGTTGTCCTGGGTCAGGGCTTCGAGCTGTTCCTCATCGTAGCGTGATGCAAGGGGCCTGAAACTCATGGTGTAGGTCTGGGTTGCAGGCATGAGGAGGATCTTGCCGGCAATCTTGCCACGGTATTTCTCGATGTCTTCCTTTGTCTTGACGTCGAAAACCATGCACTCTCCCTTCACGAGTCCGTCAGTACTGCCGGACCACGCTTTGGGATTGACAGAGAAGGCGCAGTAATATGGCTCCGTCATTGCAGCGTAAGTCTTGACCACGTCCCATCCGCCCCTGGTGAATTCAGCAGCGAAAGCTGAACGGGGATTTGAAAGACCGAACTGCTTAAGTTTATCGATTACGAGGTTGTCAGCACGGCGTTTCTGCTGCGAAGCAGTAAGCCTGGAACCGAGGAGGTCGGTCATGTACTGGGCAATCTCTTCAATTTTCGAGTTGTTGAGCCCTTCGTTCTTGATTTTGGTAGCCAGTTCAGGGGATTCTGACACCTGCGCGAAGGAATCGTAGCTGCTGGCAAATGTTGCCAGCAAGGCTAAAAGCAATAAACCTTTTTTCATAAGTCCGTTATTTTAAAACACTTCTTCACAAATATAGGAAACAAATTCCGTAAAGTTGTTCAAAATGATTATATTTGCTTGGTTAATATGTTTTAATCAGGCTTATATGAAAAAGTTTATCCTTTTGTCAGTCCTGTGCTTCCTTGCCGGAAGCGCTATGGCCCAGGAAGAAGATGGTTACTTCAATCACATGGCAGCCGGCCTGAAGGTCGGTACTGCAGGAGTAGGTGTTGAACTGGCCGCCCCGATAGGTTCATATTTCCAGCTCAGAGCCGGATATTCAATGATGCCTCCGGTTTCATACAGCAGGACCGTCGATGTCCCTGAGCATCCTGGCAATCATGGTTCCGATAAAGGACCGGACATCCCGATTGATGCGAAGGCAACCATGCATTTCCAGAATGCGGAGCTCATGCTCGACATATTCCCCTCAGCTGAAAATGGCTTCCACATCACTGCAGGCCTTTTCTACGGCCCTAGGAGTGCGATAAAGGTCACCAACATAACTCCTATGCCTAATGACTATAACACCGTAGGTCTGAGCGTTGAAGAAGGAGGAGAGGATTACACTGTCAAGGCTGTGAACAACAAGATCAACGGCTACATCGGTGTGGATGCCCTCCGTCCTTACCTCGGAATCGGTTTCGGCCGTGCTGTCACCACCGACAGGCGGGTCAATTTCACTTTCGACCTCGGTGCCATCTATTGGGGCAAGCCCGGACTCTTCGCTCCTGGCGAGCCTTTGATCGGCGACTGGAAGGATGTCAGGATTACTCCTGAGTCACTGAACAACCGTGATGACGGCTTGATCAAGAAGGCAGAGAAGCTCGTTGTCTACCCGATGCTGAACGTACATCTGTTCGTAAACCTGTTTTAGTATCTAAACAATATGAAAAAGTTTTGGCCGGTACTGGCATTGATGGCCGCCCTTTCTTTGACGGTCGCTTGTGAAAAGAATAACCCGAACGGTGGCGGTGGCGGCAGCGTCACGCCCACTCCGACCCCGACCCCCACTCCCACTCCGACACCTACCCCAACTCCCGCACCTGCTCCCAAGCCTGAGACCGTGCGGCTGGTTGTCAACGGAGACAATGTTACTGTCAAGTTCGTGGAGCTTACAGAGACAGGCACTTATCTGATCTGCGAAGTCAATTCTGACAAGGATCTTGATTACTTGACGGGCAATTACACCATCAATTCTGACGGTGAGTTCGTCCTGGGCAACGATGCGGTCCTTAAATATGACCAGCAGGCCTCTCCTACATCCTTCACCTTGAAGAAAAAAGATGGGAAGACTGTCACAGGTACTGCCAATCCCAAGAAAGCGACCAATCTTTCTGCCGATGCCAAGAAGCTTTGCAGGACCTGGGTCATCACCAAGACCCGTGTGAGCATCACTGAGAGTATCAAGGCAAATGCTGACTTCACCGGTTGCAACCTTGGTGAGATTTCCGATTTCGCCCGCAACCAGGGAATCGAGATCAAGAAGGATCTAAGCGGCATCAGCCTGCTGAGCATCACACTCACACCTATGGGTTCCGCTATTATCCAGTACAGCAACAAGCAGATGGATGTAGCTGACTGCGACCTTTCAGCTGTAGACAAGGGCAATCTCAAGTACGCTTGGCACGATGAATCGGCAATGGGTTATGAATTCACCAACGGCTCTGCCAACGTCTCATTCCAAGGCGAGAACTGTCTCCTTTCTGTCTCCTCTGACTTCACCAAGGACTCCAAGAAGTACGGAGTCTCCGTCATCTTCGTCCTCGCAGAAAAGAAGTAACGATAGTTCAGGAATATCATGAAGTCAGCATCTCACAAATATGTCAAGATTGTCCTGACAGCTTTGCTTGCTTTATTGGGATTTGCTTCTTGTTCCAAGCCGGAAGAGGATCCAGTCAACTCGGAATGGAATACTCCCATGACTCTCTATGGCGCTTACCTGACTTCTTATCAAGAGAATCTGCCGAATTCTTAACATGACAATCGCCTGCCCGGTGGAAATGCCCTGGGCAGGCCTTTGTGGCATGTAATGCGGGAAGGCTCGGCCAAAAAGCCTCGCCTGCCCAAGTTGTATGCCTCTGGCGTGTGCAGAAACAGGGTCATTGGGGAAGGTGAATGCCGGGTTGGATGATATATTAATATAAAAGGAGCCTGCTTTTGGGGAGGCTCCTTGAAAGATTCTTCGCTGCCGCTCAGAATGACATGCTGTTGTTCAGCTGTTGTTCAGAATGACATGCTGTGGCTCAGAATGACGTTCTGGCGCTCAGGCAGCATTATTTGCTCTGCTCGATGGCGGCCTGTGCGGCGGCGAGGCGGGCGTGATTATCAGTTATTTACAGATTGGCTGTAAACATACTGTAAACAACCTTCCTAAAACCATGTTCCAGTAATCCGGAGTTCGTGTTTGTCTGGAATCAAAGATCGTAAAATCCTGCCAAGAATACAACTGTTTTCTCCTCACTTTGGCACAAGCTTTCTTTATCTTCGCAGTAATGATTACCTACAGTCTTGGTTTTTGAATCACTCTGACTACTAGAGAGACAAGATAGATGAATATTCCATAGATGACCGGTATCAAGCCGACTTTAATTCCACCAAAGAATACCCCAGGAGAGATTAAATCGAATATACCGGAAACCGAATCATTAGCCATCGCAACCTGTTGCAAGGTAGAGAATAATTGACGAAGTCCAAGAATGAATGAAAGAAACCCAGCCACAAGTGCAAAGGCTCCGATTTCTTTCACCCAGCGCGGTGCTTTCCAGGCGGCGAAGAAAACGGCAACTAACAGAACTGTGAGAAAGGACATAAAAATAAGTCCTCCTTCCATAAACAATTTAAACATAAGTCAAAAGAGTTTTGCGGTTTATTTTGTAAGCAAAAGTAGAATAATGCAGATATCCATCCAAGCCGAAAACCCACGAACGTAAGTTAAAACCCCAATGTCGAGGTTTAAATTGGCAAAGCTTTGTTTGTTTGCTATTTTTGTGTTGATTATGAAACGGCTACTCGTCATATCGTACTGGATTGCCTCCATTCTGTTGGTAGTGATTTGCCTCAGTAGCTTGGGATACCGGTTCATTGAAGCGTTGTTCATCGGAACCATGTTTCTTCCCGGTGCTCTGGCTACCAAGTATTTCTTCCCGAAGGTAAGCTTCAAAAACAAGCGATCAGGTATTAAGGAAACAATCTTCGTTGTGTTGGGAATCTTGATAGGAGAGATTCTTCTTCTGATTGTTGCCCATTTTTGCATTATTTCCTTCAGGGGAAATCTTCCCGGTTCCGTGAATGATTGGCCCGACCTTCCTCACATCTTATCGAATCCTGTTTTTATTGCTATCATCCTGACCTCGCTAGCAACTGGTTGTCATTTCTTCGAATCTTGGTTGAATAAAAAGCATCCAGACCAGTCCGGCACCATCTCTTTTACTTCGGACAGGAAACATGTGACGCTGACTAAGGACGATATTATCTATATAGAATCAAATGACGATGCGACTACCATTGTCGCTTCAGGTGGCCGGCGCTTCAAGAACTATACTCCTATTTCACAGTGGGAGGCCATCCTTGCTCCCCATTTCATCCGAATCCATCGCTCTTTCCTTGTTAACAGGTCTGCAATAACTCGAATCGATGTTGACATCCTATACATCGGTGATATTCAGCTACCGATATCTCGAAAGTATAAGGATGCAGTCACAAATAATCTCTAGTTGTTGAATGTTTTCTCTTCGGAGAAACTGAAGAAGTCTACGTATGTGAAACAAATGTGGTCCAGCAGCCTGACGTCCATCAGGTCGCAAGCCTTCTTCATCCTTTCCGTTATCCGGATGTCTGCAGGACTGGGCTTCGGATTACCGGATGGATGGTTGTGCAGGATGATGACAGCGTTTGCGTTGTTCATCAGTGCCCGTTTGATGACCGTCCTGTTGTCGATAGAAGTCTGTGTAAGGGTTCCCTTTGACAGCATCTCCCTTGATATGACCGCGTTGTCAGTATTGAGGAACAGTCCCCAGACTTCCTCATGATCCAGTCCGTACATGACGTCCCGGACCGCTTTCTCTGCTGCGATGCAGTTTGTAATCCTTGTTTCCATGATTTGATGTGTTTTGTAGTTGATTGATTTTTAGATGATTTGATGATATTTGCTTAAGGTCTTTCCGGCATCCTTGGAATGATCTCGTGGACCTTGGATGCCGGATTGACCATGTAATAGAGAGGGAGTGTCATGAAGCCGATCGGATGAACCTGGAGGGATCCTTCCGGAATGAGAACCCTTTCCGGAGAATACTCTTGGGATAGGACAGGCAGAGAGTCTTCCTTGCCCTTGTTGCAGCGACATACATCTTCTTCCACTCCGCGTTGAAGAACTCCTCCTGCGCTTCAGGCGGCAGAGCCTTGCAGAAATAGGGGTTCGGGAAGTTCCCTTCACACAGTCCCATGATGAACACCGTGTCCCATTCAAGACCTTTGGCTGAATGGATCGTCGAGAGTGTCAGGTATCCATCGTCTGTCGGGACATTGCATTCCTTGATGTCTGAAGTGTAGAACTGTGCGAACCTCTCCTTGTCCGTTGCAAACGATGCCAGGTAATCAGAGGCGGAGGAATATTCCTTCGACAGGGCAATCAGGGTGTCATAGTCATTCTGTTGCTCCTCATCCAGAGGATCGCCCATGATCTCCTTTATCACCCTGACGAGAGTTTCTTCGAACGTAGCACCGCTCCTGCTTTCCTCAGTTATCGAGAGGATGACCTGTCCAAGGGGACTCCCGAAGAACTTCTTCTTTGATTTCTTCCCGTTGATGGTGATGTCTGTCCCTGTATACTGGGCAATCTTCCTGATGCTGTATGCGTTCCCGTTGTCTATGATCCTGAGGATGTGGTTCAGGAACCGGATGTGCTTTTTCAGGACTTTCATCCCACCGAACACCTTGTAAGGTACACTGTCCCTCTGCAGGATCCTGATAAGGGGATCCAGGTAACGCAAGTTATTGGAGAGTACCGCACAGGACGAGATATCCCCGGAGTTCATAATTGCCTCATAAACCCTGGCAGCTTCATCGGCTTCAGAAGGAGTATCCATGACAGAGAGGCTTCCTCCGGTGTTGACAGAAGACAGAGGGATATTCTCACAGTCCGAGAACCGGAAGGTGTTCACGAAGTCCAGAATCGGCTGTCCGCACCTGTAAGTGAGGGACAGGGACTTTGTCTCATATCCCGGATGGGAGGAAAGGAATGCCTCCAGATGCTTGTAAGACCCTCCGTTGAACTCGAAGATGTTCTGCCGTGGATCCCCGACGATGAACACTTTCATGGAGGGGTTTATCTGCAGCAGCTTGTCAAGGATTACGAAGTTGAGCTTCGATAGGTCCTGTGCCTCGTCAACTGCCATGACGGTTACCTGTGACGCTATCCATTCACGGAAGGAGCTGTCACCATCCAACCTTTGCAGGAATAGTGTGAGAATGTCCTGCACCGATATGACCCTGAGGTTCTGCTTTATCTCCGATACAGATTCCCCGAGACGAGATCCGCCTTGACGACGTGTGACACACGGATCACTGGATCCGAGATATCCTCCCCTGGGAAGACTGACTGAGCAGCGGAGAGGACGGAGTCGATGAAGCTCTGGTGTGAGATCGTCACCTCGTTGTCCTTTGAGAATACCGGGATGATGCAGTCATCCTTTATATGGTCGAGGGTGACTTCTTTGGTGTTCGCCTCGATGAACGGAAGGTTGCGGACTTCCTTCTGTGGGATTGTCACGACCTTTGGAGTAATGACAGGAGTAACTGAGAGGTTCTCGCTCTGACGGACGATGGGGAAGAACATATTCCCTGATGGTTGTTGTTGGATTCTAG
>Ga0256405_10008552_pt1 | contig 14589 bp, 10 predicted proteins | sample RumenRJG_02DNA_FD_189096 | JGI IMG/M metagenome (GOLD analysis project Ga0256405, IMG submission 189096) | Bovine rumen microbial communities from Lethbridge, Alberta, Canada - RJG_02 | ecosystem: Host-associated > Mammals > Digestive system > Stomach > Rumen | place: Canada: Alberta...
TCTCATTGACCGTGACACTGAACTGCTCGTTGCGGGCATCGATGTGCTGGTTGAGATTCTGTGCTCCGCTGGTGCAGCAGTCATATGCCCGGATGATTATCATCGACAGGGGATTGTCTCCGATTTTCTGGAAGAGGGAAGACATCTTCAGCAGCTCCAGGGCATCGTGGCTGACGGTGATGGATGCGTCCGAAAGCAAGACAGCACTGTGGTAGATCACGGAATCGGACGGGCACTGGTCCAGGTCCTGGAGATGCCCCATGAAATACTGTGCGGAGGCTTGTTCCTGCTTAAGGTAATCCAACATGATGGATATGTCCTCGGCATTGGTCGCCAGTTCCGAGCGGATGAGTTCCAGGGCAGAACGCACGTTCTTCTTGTCCTGGGCCCGGTTGATGATCCCCTGGATGGAAAAAGTGATCACAATACCCAGGATGACCGAGAGGACGTTGAGGAAGAAATTGGTCGTGGATTCTTTCATGCCAAAGGTAAAGGTAGGTCATTATCGGCAAAAAATCAAATCTTCCGGAAATATTGTCTAAATTTGTTTTCAGTTAATTACGACATATGTCCCGAATGAAACGACTGTTATTATCCCTTTTGGCGGTCTTGTGCATAACCGCCTCCTCCGCCCAGGAGAAGAAGGTCAAGGTTGCCTGCGTCGGCAACAGCATTACCTACGGCGCCTACATAGAAGACCGGGAGCATAACAGCTATCCATCCCAGCTGCAGCGTTATCTGGGTGACGGCTTCCAGGTGAGGAATTTCGGTGTGAACGGGGCTACTGCGCTCCGCCGGGGGGACAAACCATATGTCGGCCTCAAGGCATATGAGGAATCGAAATCATTCCAGCCGGACATTGTCATTATCAAGCTCGGCACCAATGATACCAAACCCTGGAACTGGAAATACAAGGAGGAATACATGGACGATTACCAGTCCCTGATCGATTCTTACCGTCAGCTGGACTCGCATCCCAGGATCATCCTCCTTACACCAGTACGCTGTTTCCTTCCCGAGGATGGTAAGACCATAAGCCCCAAGCGCATTGAGACCGAAGTGCGCCCGATGGTTGAGGCATTGGCATTCAGGAACGGCCTCGACATAATTAACATGTTCAACCTGTTCGGGGACACCTGGAACCAGGCCATAATGCCGGACAAGCTCCATCCTTCTGCTTACGGAGCCGGGAGCATGGCTTTGAAGATCTATAACCATCTGATGTTGAGGGAGGAAGGTGCAACATCATCTTCAGTTGTGCCTTTCTATAAAAGAGGGGCCGAGACCTTCAATTTCCATGGTTTCACCGGTTACAACTTCCTTAGTGACGGTGTCCAGTGCAAGGTCGTAGAGCCGAAAGTGGTCGCGGCGGGAAAGCCCTGGATCTGGCGTGCGCGTTTCTGGGAGCACGAACCCCAGACCGACATAGAACTCCTTGAGCACGGTTATCATTTAGTTTACTGCGATGTGGCTGACCTGTTCGGGGCCCCGGAAGCGGTGAAGCGCTGGGATATGTTCTACAAGCATATGCGTGAGGCGGGGTTCAGCAAGAAGGTGGCATTGGAAGGCCTGAGCAGGGGCGGTCTCATCATCTATAACTGGGCTGCCAGGAATCCCAGGAAAGTCGCCTGCATATATGCTGATGCCCCGGTGATGGATTTCATGCAGTGGCCGATAAGCACCGGATCGGAGAAAGATGTCCGCAACCTTTTGAAAGCATATGGCTTTGCCGACATTGAAGAGGCCGCGAAATGGAAAGGGAATCCGGTTGACCATGCCCGCGTGATGGCAAAGGCGAAGATACCTATCCTCCATGTTGTCGGTGATGCCGACGAAGCGGTCCTGTACGAGAAGAATACGAAGGTTTTCGAGCAGGAGATGAAACGGCTCGGTGCTCCGATCAAGGTCATACACAAGCCGGCCACCGGGCATCATCCCCACTCACTCAACAATCCCCAGCCAATAGTGGATTTCATCCTCCAGGCAATGAATCAATGATTTAGACATGCATATGAAAAAATTTTTCCCCGCATTGATCCTGGCGCTTGCCGTAGCGTGCAGCCAGCCTGAAACATTTGTCACCATTGACGGTCCCACTTTGGTCGGGACTGACGGGAAACCTTTCCTCATCAAGGGCACAAACCTTGGCAACTGGCTTAATCCCGAGGGATACATGTTCGGCTTCGGGCGGACCAATTCGCAGCGCCTTATCCACGAGATGCTCTGTGAACTCGTCGGCCCATATGAAGCCGCAAAGTTCTGGAATGAATTCAAAGACAATTACATAACCGAAGAGGATATCGCATTTATCGCCTCTACCGGAGCCAATACCATCCGCCTTCCCTTCCATTACAAGCTTTTCACGGACGAAGATTACATGGGGATGAATTCCTCCGGGGAGGGCTTCCGGCGCATTGATGATGCCGTGTCCTGGTGCCGTAAATACGGCTTGTACCTGATCCTGGATATGCATGATGCACCCGGCGGACAGACAGGTGACAACATCGATGACAGCTATGGTTATCCGTGGCTTTTCGAAGACGCATCCGCGCAGGAACAATTCTGCGGGATCTGGAAGAGGATCGCCGCCCATTACAAGGACGAGCCTGTCATCCTGGGATATGAGCTGATTAACGAACCGATCGCGCCGTATTTCCCGAATGTGAAAGAGCTCAATGCCAAGCTCGAACCGGTCCACAAGATGGCTGTCTCCGCAATACGTGAAGTGGACCGCAACCATATCATCCTGCTGGGCGGAGCCCAGTGGAACGGACATTTCGAGCCTTTCACCGACTGGACATATGATGATAAGATCATGTACACCTGTCATCGTTATGGCGGAGGTACGGACGCTGCCGCCATCCGCTCGTTCATAGAGTTCCGTGACAAGACAAATCTTCCGATGTACATGGGTGAGATCGGACACGGCTCCGACCAGTGGCAGGAAGAGTTCTGCAAGACGATGGAGGAAAACAACATAGGCTGGACCTTCTGGCCTTACAAGAAGATCTCTGGTTCTTGCATGGTCGCCTACCATGCTCCTCAGGAATGGAGGGCGGTCCGCCGTTTCTCAGAAGCTCCCCGCAGCACTTTCAAGGAGATAAGGGAGGCCATGCCGGACAGGGATTCTGTCAGGACGGCCCTTTCCGGCCTGATCCAGTCGGTACGGTTCTCCAACTGTGAGCCTCAGGAGGGCTATATCCGCTCCATCCGCTTGAAGTAAACATCAGGTCAGACTGCCTATGAAAGCTGTCTTCAAGGAGAATATGAGATATCGTGCCCTGTTCGCGTCCCTGCTTCTGTCCGCCCTCTCTGTTCTGGCGGCCATGACAGTGTCCTGCGGAAACAATTCCGCTCCAGTAGCGTCCGAGGAGTTTACGGCCGCCTTTCTGTCCGGCAGCAAGGCCGTGGACAGGACTGCCCAGGACAGTCCGCGTATCGTCAACATCATCAATTTCATCCGCTACACGGAGCCCCGTATCGACGAGATAACCGAGAAGGTCCTGTTCGAGACGGTCCGGTCCCAGGCGGAAGACCTTCGGAGCAAGGGACTTACAGGAACGTACCTGCTGCAATACGACGCCCTGGTCGACCCGTTCTACCAGGCCTTGATGAAGGAAGAGATGGAACGGGGGTGCGAAGTGGGTGCCTGGTGGGAAATCACGCAGCCCCATGTCGAGGCCGCCGGCTATCAATGGCGGGGACGCTATCCCTGGGACTGGCATGCGAACGTGGGATTCTCAGTCGGTTACACCCAGGCGGAGCGGGAGCATCTTGTCGATGTCTATATGGACAAGTTCAAGGAGATCTTCGGATGCTGGCCGAAATCCGTTGGCTCCTGGTTCATCGAGGCCGGGACGCTGACCTACCTGCGTGAAAAATACGGCATAGAGGCTTCCTGTGACTGCCGGGACCAGGTGGGTACGGACGGATATACCCTCTGGGGCGGCTATTGGAACGGTGGTTATTACCCCAGCCGGCAGAACGCCTATATGCCCGCGCAGACCGCCGAGGGTGGCATCGACCTGCCCGTCTTCCGGATGCTGGGGAGCGACCCGATCTACCAGTATGAAGCCGGCGTGGGCGGGGCTGTCCAAAGCGTCGTCACCCTGGAACCGGTCTATAAACTCGGCGGCGGGTCGCCGAAGTGGGTGGACTGGTTCTTCCGGATGTTCACCGGAGAGCCGCACCTCGGGTTCAACTATGTTCAGTTGGGCCAGGAGAACTCCTTCACCTGGGAGGAGATGAAAAAGGGATTCGTGTATCAGACGGAGCTGGTCGCCCGGCTGCAGAAGGAAGGGAAAGTCCGTGTCGAAACCCTGGCGGAAACCGGCCGCTGGTTCAAGGAGCGCTATTCCTTGACTCCGCCTACCTCCGTCGTCACTATGGAGGATGAGCATGGAGGCGGAAGGAAGACATACTGGTTCAATTGCCGGAACTACCGCGCTAACCTCCTGTGGGAAGACAAGTTCCTGAAAATCAGGGACCTGCACGTCTTCGACGAGCGGCTCCGCTCCGAGTATCTGGACCATCCCGACACGCTTCCGGTTTTCCGTTACGAGACCTTCCCGCTGGTCGATGGCTGCCTCTGGAGTAAGGCGGACCGGATGGCCGGACTCCACCTGGAAGCGCCCGCATTTAAAGGCGGTGACCTTCAATTCGTTCCGATGGATGACGAAAAGGGGCAGGATGTTATCTGGCTCTCTGAAAACGGGAAGGGACGCTTCGTCTTCTCCTTTACCGAAGACGGTCTTTCCGTCATCTCAAAAGGGAAGGTAGGTGATTGGAACCTCGTCCTTTCAACCGCCCCGGACGCTCCACTCCCGTTCACGCAGATTACCCCGGACACCGTCCTGGCCCGCCATCAGGGAATGGACTACGGGATGAAAATCGTGCGGGGCCGGGCTGATGACTTGCGCGGACAGAATGACGGAACGGTCCTCCGGCTCCTCCCGGATCGGGGCCGGCTGGTACTGAAGCCGTTCCAAAGCGTGGAATAATTCTGTGGGAATCGTTTTCTCTGTGTGCAACAGCGCATATGCGGCGACCATAAAGACCGGCAGGTCAGAGGGATCAGCTGGTTCCGGTTCCTGAATTCAGAAGTTCAGTGGGTTGCCCCTGTAGAAATCCAGGAGCTTGGCTGAGTACAGGTACTCATAACGTGACCGGGACAGGTCTGACTCGGCCTTGAGCCAGTTGTCGCGGGCTTCATTGAACTCGGTGATGTTGGCCTTGCCGTTCTCATATTTCGCTAGGACCAGTTCGAAGGACTCCTTTGCGCTGTCCTGGGCATCGATGCTCGAGCGGTACTTCTCGGCTGCCGCGACGGCATTGTAGTAGGCCTGCTGGATTTCTTTGTACAGAGTCTTCTTGGTGTTGTCCAACTGCAGCATCTGGTAGGTACGGGAGAGTTGGGCCGAACGCACCTGGTTCTTGTTCTGGAAGCCGCTGAATATCGGTACGCTAAGTGACAGGCCAAGATACTGGCTGAAGTTGTGCTTTATCTGGTCGAAGAACACGTCTGAAGGGGCGCTGCTCATCGTGTAGTAGTTGGTTCCGACTCCGCCGCTGGCGCTGATGGACGGGAGGAATGAACCTTTGGCGCTCTTAATCGTGAACTCCGTTGCATCCAGGCGGAACTTTTCAGCCTGGATTGAGGGTTTGATTTCCAGTGCCTGGGCATATATGTCCTCGGGATTGCCGAGGAGGATACCGTCAACCGGGACGTCAGGCCTGACTACCGAAAATCCTTCTGGGGAAGGCAGTTCCAGGAGCTGGGACAGGTCCAGGAGCGAAAGGTTGAGGTTGTTCCTGGCCTGGGTGGCTGAGAGCCTGCTCTGTCCAAGGGCTGCCTTCTGCTGTGAGACCTGTGCCTGTGATGCCTTGCCGTTCTCAAGCATGGCGGACAGGCGTTCTGTCTGGAGGGAATCTATGGCGACCTGTCTCATGGATACATCCAGGAGCTCCATGTTGTAGAGGATCTGGACATATGCCTGGGCCACGGCGACGCTTATGTCTTCTTTCGCTTTCTCCAGGTCGGCTGTCGCGGCTTTGAGGTTGAGCTCTCCTTCCTTGATGCTGTTCCCTATCTTGAAGCCCTGGAAGACCGGAACTGAAGCGCCCAGCGAAAAGCCGGTGCTGGTCGTGTTGGTGTTCGAGTAAGTGTTGTCCGCAGTCAGTCCGCGTCCGAAGGACATGCTCTCGCTGGCGCTGCCGCTGACCTGCGGAAGGCGGCTTCCCTTGGCCGTCTCCAGCTGGATCTCCTGCTGCCTGACCTGGAGGTCTCCCTGCTGGAGGGTGATGTTGTGTTCCTGCGCATAGCGGATGCATTGCTCCAGGGTCCAGGGGCTGCCGGGAGTCTGTCCGGAAGCGGCCCCTGCCAGGAAGACGGTTAATATCAATAAATTCCTTTTCATTATCTCTTCTCGATTATCTGGTTCCCGCGGACTTTGTCCCCTTCCTTGAGGCCCGACTTGATTTCGATGTTGATCCCGTCGGACAGTCCGGTCACCACGTGGGTCCTTTCGTATTTGTTTTCACCCTTGACAAGATAGACATATGTCGAATCTCCTTCGAAGCTCAGGGCGCTTTCCGGAATGGAGAGGACCCCTTCAGCTCCTTCGAGGCGTATTTCTGCATTCGCGCTGTAGCCGGAGCGTACCGTGATGCTGTCGGGCACTGTGACCGCGGCCTTGATCTCGAACTCGTTCGTCCCGTTCTTCTCCTGTGCCTTCGGGGAGATGAATTCCATGACAGCGTCGAGCCTGACATCCCTCAGGGCGCCTACGGTTATTGTCATCGGGAATCCTTCCTTTACCCTCCCCACTTCGGTCTCGTCGATGAAGCCGTCGAAGATCAGGTCTCCCATGTTCGCTACGGTGGCGATGGTGGTGCCGTCGTTGAACGTGTTGCTCTGTGTGACCGAGTTGCCAACCTTGACGGGAATGTCCAGGATCAGTCCCGAAATAGTCGACCTGATAAGGGTAGAGCTGGACTTGGCATTGCTCTTCGAGACCCCGTCGCGGACTACCTCGAGATTCTCGGTGGCGGCGTTCTTCTCCTCAATCGCCTGGGAGAGGGCCTGTTTTACCTGGTCGTATTCCTCAGCGCTCACGAGGTTCTTGTCGTACAGGGCCTTTTCGCGGTCGTGGTTGGTCTGGGCCTGCTTGAGGTTGATCTCGGCCAGGCGTACGCGGGACTGTGCGGCACTGAGGGAGTTCATCTCGGGAATGACCTTGACCTTCGCGATGACCTCTCCCTCGGAAACCGTTTCTCCGGCTTCCTTGTAAAGGTCGGAGATGATCCCGCTGATCTGCGGCTTGATGTTCACCTCGTCGCGCGGGATGATCTTTCCGGTGACCACGGATGTCTTGTAAATGTCCCTGACAGAGGTCTCAAGCTGTTCGTACTTGATTTCCTTGGGCCTTGAGTTCTTCCACAGGGCCGCAAATGTCCCGATGAACACCAGGGCGACAAGCGCCAGGATAATGTACTTCAGGTTCTTTTTCATATGTTTCCAGTTTTTATCATTCATCTCTCATAGCATCTACCGGCTTGATCTCCATAGCCCTCAGGGCCGGCGCGAGTCCGGCCAGCACTCCCAGGACGACCAGCAGCGCCATGGCCAGGATTCCCGTCCAGAAGCCGATCTGGAAGGACACGGAACCACTGGAGTCCGGAAGATGCGACACTATGTTCCCGGCGCCGCCGAGTACCAGCACCGAGAACAGGATCCCGAACATGCCGGCCAGGATTGTCAAGCCTATGCTTTCTGTTATTATCTGTGACAGGATCATCTTCGGGGTCGCTCCGATTGCCCTGCGTATGCCTATCTCTGTTGTCCTCTCCTTGACTGTCACCATCATTATGTTGGAAACCCCTATCGCTCCTGCCAGCAGGGTCCCGAGCCCGACGAGGATCACCAGGATGTTCACTCCCTTGAACAGGTTGTCAACAATGGAGAATATTTTCTGAGTATCAATCATCATCACGGCCTGCCTGTCATCCGGTGCGATAGTGTGGCGCCGCGCCAGCAGGGCCCGCACCTTTTCCTGGGCGGCATCCGAGTCGGCTCCGTCTTTGAGGGTCATGCATATGATGTCGAACTTCCCGCCTTTGTTGTAGATCCTGTCCATGAGCTGGAAGGGGATTACGATGCTCTCGGCGGGCGACCCGTTGATGTTTATGCCGCCTGCCCTCGAATCCACTCCGATGACCTGGAAATAGATGTCCTTGACTTTTATGAACTTCCCGGTCGGATCCTCTCCTCCGGGGAACAGGTTCTCCCATACTCTTTTCCCCAGCACGCAGACTTTCCTTTCCTGCTTGCAGTCCACTTCGTTGATCCAACGTCCGAACAATATTTTCGGCGATTCGATATGCGTGTATTCAGAGGTAAGGCCCTTCAGCAGTCCGGTATATGTCCTGTCTTCATATGCAAAACCACCTCCCCACTGGGCTTCCACCATCGTGACGACGTCCGCATCCGGCACCATTGTCTTTATTGCCTTGATGTCGCTGGCGTCCATGAGCCAGGACCTGTCCCTCTTGAATCCGCCGTAAGGCTTTGAGGTGTTGTTGGTTCCGATGATTATTGAATTGGATGCGAAGCCCTCGAAATTCTCGCTCAGCATCTTCTTCAGGCCGTCTCCGCCGCCCAGCATGATCAGAAGCATGAATATGCCCCAGAATATCCCGAAGCCGGTAAGCAGTGTCCTGCTGCGGTTGCGGGACAGGGTGTCGATTATCTCCTTGTATCTGTCGATGTCGATCTTCATGGCTACTTGTCTGCTCTTAGGGCTTCGATCGGACGGACCTTCGCTCCCTGCCATGCCGGGATGATCCCGGCAACGGTTCCGGCCACGATCAGGAGCAGGGTGGCCTTTATCGCCACGTCGAATCCAACCCCTATATCCTTGAATATGTACAGTTGCATGATCCCCATGTCCATCGGATGTGACGCCAGGGTCTTGTCGAGGAAGATGTCCGCTCCCATCCCGAGCACCATGCCGATGTAGCCGAAGAAGGCCGTGATGGCTATGCTCTCCATGACAATCAGTTTCAGGATGGACCATGGAGTAGCTCCCAGGGCCTTCCGGATCCCGAACTCGTGGATCCTCTCCTTGACTGTGATCAGCATGATGTTGGACACTCCCACGATTCCGCTCAGGAGGGTCAGCAATCCCAGGATCCAAAGCGCCGTGCGCATGATCCTTATAGCCTTGTCCATCTCCTGGTTGTTGAGATAGTGGTTCATCAGATATGTAGTCCTGGTGTCCTCGGGGGCGGCTCCGTGTAAAGTGTTGACCGCCCTCTTGTAGCGTTTCTCGAATTCTTCATTGGCGGCCTTGGATTCGAGTCCGTGGAACTGGAGCGTTATCCTGCCGAGCCAGGCTCCGTCAGTACGCATGATCCGGGCCGTAGAGTAAGGAATGTAGGAGTCGTGTCCCCATGACTGCTCTTCGGCTTCACAGACGCCCACCACCTTGAACGGTATGTTCCCGACAACTATGTTCTGCCCGATTATCCTGGTGTAATCCACTTCGTCTCCGAGGAGCTGCGAGGCTGCGTTGCTGTCGATCACTATGATCTTGCTGTTGTTTTTCAGGTCGTTTTCATTGATGAAGCGTCCTGCTTCCAGGCGTATGCCGTAGGAGTCCTTTACCAGTGGGACGACTCCCTGTATGTCGGAGTAAAGTGCCTCCCTGCCGAGGCTCAGGGTGTCGGAGAAATACAGCATTCCGAAAGCCTTGTCAACTTTCTCGCTGAACTGCTCCGAAAAGGCTAAGTCCCTTTCGTTGAACCTCATCGGAGTCCCTTCCTTGATGCCATTGTAGGGCATAGCCGTCATTCCGGGGTACACGTCGATAAGTTTGAGGACAGTGTCGCTGGAGTTGCTCAGCAAGGCATTCATGAGTCCGTTGCCGGTCCCGAGGAGGACGATTATTATGATGATACCCCAGCTGACGGCCAGACCGGTCAGGGTAGTGCGCAGCTTGTTCTGCCGCAGGGTGCTCCATATTTCAGTGAAAAGGTCCTTCATCGTTTCCGCCTATTTGAGCGATCCGTCTGCACCGAAGATCATAGCATCGTGCCTTATGTTCTCCTCGATCTCTCCTATGACTCCGTCCTTTATATGGATTATCTTGTTGGTGTAGTTCGCCACTCCGCTTTCATGGGTGACTACTATTATCGTGAGCTTGTCCTTTTCGTTGAGTTCTTTGAGGAGCTCCATGATTTCGACGGATGTCTTGGAATCGAGGGCTCCGGTGGGCTCGTCGGCCAGGATTATGTCAGGCTTGGTTATGAGTGCGCGGGCGATTGCGACCCTTTGTTTCTGCCCTCCTGACATCTCGTTGGGGTAGTGGCCAGCCCATTCCTTGAGTCCGAGGCGGTCAAGGTATTCCATTGCCAGTTCATGGCGCCTGTGCCTGCTGACTCCCTGGTAGAACAAGGGAAGTTCTACGTTCTCGACGGCGGTCTTGAAGCCTATGAGGTTATATGACTGGAATATGAATCCGATCATCTTGTTCCTGTACTCGGCGGCTTTCGACTCGCTGAGGTCCCATATGAGCTTCCCGTCGATCCGATACTCTCCGGAATCGTAGTTGTCCAGGATGCCCAGGATATTCAGAAGGGTCGACTTTCCGGACCCGGAGGCCCCCATGATCGACACGAACTCCCCACGCCCGATGCTGAGGTTTATGCCTTTGAGGACGTGCAGGGGCTGCGCTCCGAAATAGGTCTTGTTGACGTCTTTAAGCTCTATAAGCATATGTCTTGTCTTTGCGTGTTCACGTGTATTGGTATATTAATACACTGCAAATATGCGGATAATTTTTTTATCCGCAAAATTTTTTTGCAAAAAATAAACCCTTCATCTCCACTCCGGAGATGAAGGGTTCGGATATCTTTGAATGTTATCTTATAACATTTCTTCCCAATTACCTGAATAATAGGCTTTTGCGAGGCGGCGTAGGCCTGCCTGGTCGCCCTTGCGCAGGAAACTGGATTCGAGGTCCTTATAGACATAGAACTGGAACCACCAGCCGTCATGGTAGCGCTCACGGAGTGTATTGGCGCTAAGCAGCTTGGCGTACCAGAGTGTGGGAACGCCGTATTTGTCGGCTACCTTTTCGGCCACCTTGGTGCGTTTCCACATGTCACCTGCGACCTGCTTGAAGAGCTTGGTGTAATCCTTGTATTTCATGGCAGAGACATCCAGCACCTTGCAGCGGTCGTCCAGCCCCATGTCCTTAAGGGAAATCGTGCATTCGTATTCCTTGTCTCCGTCCAGGTCATAGTGGAGGGTGTCCATGAAGCCGTTGCCGTCGGTGTCCAGGTACTCAACCGTGGCGAATGCGGTCGGCGACGTCCCCTGGAAGGAACGGTTGTACCCTTGGTAGTAATTGGTGTTCTGGTCGATGCGCCAGACGCCGCGCTCGGCTCCATAGAGGTGGATCCTGCCGTCAAACGCTCCTACATAGATGTCTCCGCTTCCGGAAAAATCTTCGTCCCATTCGCCCCTGTCTCCTGAGACATCGGCCTGGGGGTGATTGTCAACACCTCCGTTACGGGTCCCTATCTTGAAGGCATCCCTGTTCTCGTAGAGTTCCACACGTTCCCAGCGGCCGCAGTCGTCGTCCTCATCCCAGGTGAAGCGGGCGGATTCCCATTTCCCGGAGAACCCTTTTTCGAAGGCCTGCTTGCGGTCAGGATAGATGAGTTCAGTCAGAAGGCGGAACCTTGCATCCGGGAAGAACACATCGGCTTCGGGAAGGCCTCTCATGTTCCGGATCGGATGGACGCACTCGCTGTAGTTGAATCCCTTATGGGCAGAATAATGCAGGGTCATGTCGAAGTCGAAATCGTTTCCTGCTGCATTGTCGTTGTCCATGTCGATTCCCATGGAGAACCATCCCATCCATCCCAGGTACTGGGTCTTTGGAAAGCCCTGTTTTTCCGCTTCCGGATCGGCGATGGCGGTGTCGCAGAAGCGCACGGCCATTTCCGACAGTCCGTCCCCGTCATAATCATAGAACAGGAAAGGGTTCTCCCAGTTATAGCGGAGGTCTACCATTTCGGTGGAAAGGCGGTGGGTTTTGAGGAAGATGCTGTTTCCGCTGTAGTCAGTATAGAAATCGGAAATGCCGTTTTTCTCCCAGCAGAGCACGTCGAGTTTGCTCCAGTCGATGTAGTTGAAGACCCTGTCCTTGTCATCGTCCAGGACGAACATATGGTTCTTTGTAGTTCGCTTCCCGACCGGATAATCCATTATGAGCTGCATGTCTGCCACTCCGTTGCCGGTAAGGTCGGCGAATTTGACTACAAGGTCATATTTCCCATCCTTGTCGCGATCGACCAGCAGGCAGTCATTGACTGTGTCTCCCTCAAGGTCGCCTTCTTTCATGTTTCCGTCATCATCCAGCCACAGGATGGGGACTCCTCCCGCAATGTAGCTCTTGACCGCATCCTGCCTACCGTCCTTGTTCAAGTCCATGAACTCCGGATTCTCTCCGACCGGGGGCCTGAGAGGCTGGATTTTCAGGTTCTGGTTCCAGTATGACTGGCCATATGAAAGTATTGCAGCGAGGGCGAACGCAATGGTTAAAATGCTCTTTTTCATGGGATTGGCTGTTGTTTACTATTTGTAATTGGCCGGATTCTCGTCCTGCCACTCATTGACTCCGTCGCGGATACGGTTGCGGAAAGAGAGGGTGTCCGTAACCACTGTCTTCGATCCGTCGTCCGAAGTATATTGGTAGTTCAGGAATATTTTCCTGTCCTGAAGCAGCTTCGCCTTGTTCCAGGAGGATCCCATATCCGTGATCCTGCCGTCTGCGGAAGACACTGAGATGGCTCCGTCCTTTGCCTTGACCAGCATCTTCTGGTCCTTCTGGTTGTGGAAATAATTGATTTCCAGTTCATACGGCGAAACCGAGGTCAGGGTGTACACTTCGGAGGTGTTGCCGTCTGCAGGAATCTTCGTGGCATATGTCTCTTCCGTTGTCTTGCCGTCCGCCGTCGTGACCGTGCACTTTCCGCCGTGGTACCAGTATCCGAAAAACATGTTCTCGCATCTCAGGGCTATGATACCGAAGGACTTGGACAGCAGTACCGTGTCCGCATCGGCTGAGATGATGTGATACCCGATGGCATAATAGGGCTTAGTCCCTGCACTCGCGTCTGACAGGAAAGCTGCCGAGTCGGCTTTAAAGGTAACTGTCCCGGTGTGGTCTCCGGATTTGATGACGATCCTGTCGCTGTTGCTCAGAGTGAAATGGGAGGCGGGAACCGGAGTCAGGGATTTGATGCCGGCCGCAACCACTTCTTCAGTGACATATTTCTGGCTCAGCGTTCCGATAGGGGCGGATCCTTGCATGCCGGTCATGGCATTGAAAGGCTCATTTCCGCCAAAGGCCGACAGGTCTCCGTTGACCAGTTCGTCGTCAATTTCGAACCGGATGGTCCGGTCCTGAGAGTTGTTCATGACGCCGCCAAGCACAACGCCGAAATCGAACTTCATCCCTTCCCCGACCACCAGGGTCCGTAGGTCATATTGATTGGCTACATAGACGGCAGAGTAGTCATAATCCAACACGTACTGGTCATAGCAGCCCGCAAGGATGAACAGAGGGGCCGCAATGGCGAGGATTTTCTTGGTTTTATTCATGGTAAAATCAGCTTTCATTAGAGGATACCTATTGTCTGGACCAGGAACTCCATCCTTCGTTCTGCACTAATCCCGATGCCCGCTGCATATCCGTGAAAGGAATCGGCAGGAAGCGTGATTTCAGGTTGAGGGTGTACAGGACGGATTTTCCATATGTAACTGTCCCGTCTTCTGCGACGGAGACATCGGCTTTGTAAACCGGAATGTTCCGTTCTGAGAGCGGAGTGCCCCAGCGGATCAGATCCATGAAACGCTTTCCTTCAAAGCAGAATTCGATACGGCGTTCATTCCTGACAAGCGCGTCGAAGGCATCCTGGCTGGCTGCGCATTCATCCAGATAGGGATCGGAAGAACTGCCGAGTCCGGGTTTTCCGTCATATGTCTTACGGGCGCGGATATAGGTGAGGGCATCTTTTGCGGAAAGGCCAAGAGAGGAGTCAGTCGGGCCATAGGCCCTGTTTGCTGCCTCTGCGAAAGCCAGCACTACATCGCGCCATCCGAGATAGACGACGCTGCGCGGCATGGTCTGGACTGTCTGGTCGGACCCGTTCCATCCCATGTACAGGTGCTTTTTCAGGAAATAATTGGTAAGGCCGCAGTATTGGAGCCCGGCCATGTCTTGTCCGGCCATGTCGAAGGTGTACATCACGTCCGATTCAACTCCGTTGCGGCATGCCTTCGCCCCGTGATAGAAGATTGTAGCATAGAAGCGGGGATCGCGTCCTACATATGGATTTGCCGGGTCGTATCCGCTACGTGAATCCGTAATCGGATAACCGTTCGCCATCGGGAAGGCATCGACAAGGTTCTGGGAAGGAGAATATGTGACGCTTCCGCGGAAGCCGTTGGGGTACTGGGATGCTTCCATCGTAGCCGTCTTTCCGGAGTTGCGGGAAATCCACAGGGCGTCCTTGTTG
>Ga0256405_10008553_pt1 | contig 14588 bp, 11 predicted proteins | sample RumenRJG_02DNA_FD_189096 | JGI IMG/M metagenome (GOLD analysis project Ga0256405, IMG submission 189096) | Bovine rumen microbial communities from Lethbridge, Alberta, Canada - RJG_02 | ecosystem: Host-associated > Mammals > Digestive system > Stomach > Rumen | place: Canada: Alberta...
CTGCCTTATGATAGGCTGATGGCACAGCCTTAACCTATACTACGACCTACCAGAAATGGACTGGTCAGCTGATAACATCAGTAGGGTAATAGGAATCCCCTGGCTTCAGCCATGGGGAGCTGTCAAAGAAACAATACATATTCAAATAAATCGTTTTAGGAGCAACAGGTGGTCGCTATTATCCATGGTGCATAGGCAAAAAAAGTAAAATACAGTCGAGACATGAGAATGTTCGTATCTGTCAAACCATATACAGGCACTTATTAGCCAAAGCGAGTATTACGATGATGCTCACAGTAACTTGCTGTCTTTTATGAAAGCTAACTAAAATTTTCCGTTTAGAAAAACTCTCGAATATGATCCGCAATCTCAGAACAGCAATTCTCCAATGCAAAATGTCCGCTGTTAACAGAAACGATTTCAGCATCTGGCAAATCCTTTGAGAATGCCAAGGCTCCCTGCCAGATAAAGGACGGATCCTCTTTACCCCAAATTGCCAGAAGTTTTGGCCGATAGGTCCTTAAGTATTTTTTGAAATCAGGATACATCTTCACATTATTCTGATAGTCAAAGATAAGATCTGACTGTTTCTCTTCATAATCATCGATTGTCGATGCATAATAGAGATCCAATGAATATCCGTCAGGAGATACAGTTCCTTCTGCGGTGCCAAAGGTATACTGACCATAGACAGTTTCTTTTGCAAAGGCGGATTTATACATTTCCCTTAATTCCTGAGTTGGTTTCTTCCAATACTCAGCCCTCGCTGCCCACTTAGGTCCTAATCCCTCCTCGTAGACGTTACCGTTCTGAGAAACAATACCTAAAATCTTTTTTGGATGTTTCAAGGCTATTCTAAAGCCGATGGGAGCACCATAGTCAAAGACATACATATAAAAATGCTCAATATGAAGTTCTTCAATAAAAGCATCAATAACTTCTGCCAGATGATCGAAAGTATAGGCAAATGCTTCTCTAGAAGGACTCTGTGTATTACCGAACCCAGGATAATCAGGAGCGATACAGTGAAATTTGTCCTGAAGCATCGGCATCAGATCCCTAAACATATGTGAAGCACTAGGAAAACCATGAAGTAGCAGCATCACTGGTTTATCATTGCTGCCGCACTCTCTGTAAAAAACATTTAGTCCATCTACTTTAACTGTCTTAAATCTCATAATCTTATCCACTTCCAATTCCAATAAGTGTTAGACATATATTATAGTTCAATAAAGATTTCTGTGGGACTCTTAATAAATCGAATATAGTAAAAAAAAGATGTAATCTTTTCAATTCTATTCATTGAGAATCAAAGCGCTAATCATCACTAGGTCTGCCCCAGCCAACAACAAAAATATTTATTGAGCCAATCTTTTTCACCCATTACGTGCTAGTAGATAAACCGACTCGATATGTGCCGTGCGAGGAAACATATCACAAACACCAAATTTTACGATTTTGTAACCGGACTCAATTAAGTCTGATAAATCTCGCGAAGCTGCCTGAGGATTACAGGATATATAAGCAAGTTTGGGGATCTTCTTTTGGGCAAGATACGCCACCGCTCTTTTAGCGCCAGAACGCCCAGGATCTAGTACTGCCGCATCGTAGTCAGTAAGAGCCCATTTCTGATTTTCAAAAGGCTCATCCAAATTGGCAATCTCAAAGGATATATCCTGCTTGTCAGTAAGCGAACTGGCATAAAGATTGGCATTGTTTATCATGGTAGAGACTATATCCACTCCCACCACTTTAGCCATCTTAGATGCAAGAGGAAAGGAAAAGTTGCCAATTCCACAGAACAGGTCAAGGACACACATCTTTTCCTGAGGCTCTATAAAATCAATAACACTTTTTAAAAGACGCTCGTTTATATCTTTGTTTATCTGTACAAATGAGGAAGGAAGACATGGGATTTTGCAGTCTAGAGCATGCACAAAAAGTTCTTCGGTATTGCCGTATACCACACGTTCTTTAGTAACATCGTCACCAGAAATTTCATGTTTAAAAGACTCCCCGACGGAAATCACCGCATTGATTTTTTTTCCAAGATTCTTTAGAAGGTCTTCATCATGCGCTAAAAGTATGCCATTGATTCGTACATAAATTCCCAGCAGGCCATCCGAATCCAAAAATTCAACATGTCCAATGTTACCCTTCAAAGAGAATGCGTTTAAAACTTTTAAAACATCTGCGATAGCGTTATTTATCCTATCAGTCAAGTCAAGACAGCGATCCAGTTTTACAAGATTATGGGATTTAGACTCGCGAAATCCTAGGATTACTTTCTTATGATCAATTCTAACCGCGAGACGACAGGCTCTTCTATAACAAGTATCTCTGCTCTCAAGTACAAACGCTGGCTCATCAAGATTAACCCCTAAATTTTTTAAAAATAATCTTCTTAAACCGGCTATTTTCTTTTCTAAAAGAAACTTAGGATTTATATGCTGCAGCGGGCAGCCTCCGCAACAATCCATGTGCACACAGTCACCCTGCCGACGCAAAGGAGAAGGGCTGATAATTTTTAAAACTTCAAGATTATTTATTAGATTATTACTTTTTTTGGAAAAATTTTTCCCCAAAGTATAAGTAACCTTGGCCACATCCTGTGGGACTAATCCTTCAACAAAGCATACCTTGTCATCAATTCTGACAAGTCCCTTTCCATTGATATCTAAATCTTCACAGACAACCTGCCTGACATTTTTAGTTACAGACTGTGTTTTTTGAGGGTTATAAAAGACTACCATTAGTTGACCATTAAAAACTGCGCGTACATCTCGCGACTTCTGAGAGGACGCCCCTCTAAGAGCGCATCAATCACACTGGCATTAAGATTTTTTAAAATTTTCTGAGTATCCACTGAAGTATTTAAATGATTTTTGATCTGAATAAGGGCCTCTCCACTATAGGATCCCTTAGCATTGTCGCATGATTGCACAAAACCCTTGTAAGGATTGAAAGAATAAAAGGAATTATGCTCAAGAGGTTTGCCATCATAGGTTTCATAACTAATTGCATAGCCAATACTTGATAAAAGTGTACTTTCAAAGTCCCTTAAAATCTCTGACTCATTTTCATCCTGTTCTAAACGTTCAAGGGCTCTGGTATAGGCTGCAAACAGTGTAGGCTCTGGCTCTTTTGGAGTAAGCAGATAGAGCAGCAGCTCATTGAGGTAAGTCGCACTAAAGATTCTGGGTACTTTAATGGCATACACTGGTCTTAGCAAAAAAACATCATTGACAATAAGAAGAGCGCTTCTACCTTCAGCAAGTGAAAAACGCATCAGAGTAAAAGGCTCATAGGAGCCTCGATTACGGGAGCCTACTCGAGTTGATAATCTTACAACAGCGCTTAATTTACCATAATTAAGCGTAAATAAAGTAACGAGCAGGCTATTTTCTTTGTATGGTACAGAATGGAGAACCACACCAGGTTCGCTGTCTATCATTCGTGACATTACTGTTCAAAATCCGTATAACCTAGACTTTTAAGTGCTCTGATGTCATCAGACCAGCCTGCCTTCACTTTAACAAAAAGACTCAGAAAAATTTTTGATTCAAAGAGTTTTTCCATATCATGCCGAGCCTCGGTGCCGATTTTTTTGATTCGAGCACCATTAGCTCCCACCACCATCTTCTTTTGTCCGTCACGTTCCACAAGAATTACCGCACTAATTCTGATAATATCCTTTTCCTCTTTAAATGCTTCGATCTCCACTGTGGAACTGTATGGGAGCTCATCTCCCATCTGACGCATCAGCTTTTCTCTTATAATTTCAGACGCAAGAAAACGAGAAGACCGATCCGTAATCGAATCATTGGCAAAATAATGTTCCCCTTCTGGAATATAACCCTTGATAACTTTTTTCAGAACATCAAGATTTGTGCCCTTCAATGCCGAAACAGGAACAATATCCTTAAAGGCAACCACCTTGGATATCCTGTCAATAAGCGGCAGCAACGATTCCTTGTCATCAACCGTATCAACCTTGTTTATCACCAGAACAGCAGGAACGTTAGCCGCAGTCAGTTTACTTAGTGTCATATCATCATCTGATGTCCAGTGTTTCGGATCAATAACCATGATAACCACTTCCACATTCCCAAGAGAACTTTCTGCAGCACGATTCATAAGCTTATTGATGGCTTTTTTCTCTTCAAGATGCAAACCAGGAGTATCTACATAAACAATCTGATAATCCCCGTCTGTATCTATACCCAAAATACGGTTACGGGTGGTCTGAGGCTTTCTTGAGGTTATTGATATTTTCTGACCAATAAGATGGTTCATCAACGTTGATTTACCGACATTTGGTCTGCCGATAATTGCCACAAAGCCAAAATAAGAAGCCATATCAAATTCCCTTATGTGTTAGTTTTGTTGTCCAAAAGCGCAAGAACCTTACCAGCCGCTTCCTGTTCTGCTCGACGACGAGAAGTCCCCTGTCCAATCTGTGGCTTAATGCCCTTAACTCTGGCTGAAACAATAAAAAGCTGGTTATTATCCGTTCCTCTGATTTCGTCAACATGATAATCAGGCAGTGGCAAATGCTTCATCTGCAGATATTCCTGCAAAGTAGATTTGTTATCCTTCTGGTTGACATTAGGTGCAATGGTATCAAGCCGACTACGAAACCACGATAAAACCACCTGTCTTACCCGAGGAAAACATTCTCCTGAATCAATAAAAATAGCACCGATCACTGCTTCCACAGCATCAGCAATAAGTGACTGCCGGCGATTTCCCCCTGTTTTTAACTCTCCAGGACCTAGCCTCAAACACTCTCCTAGCGTAAACTCTCTTGCAATTTCCGCAAGTGTAGTTTCACGTACCAAAGTAGAGCGCATTCTTGACAGATCTCCCTCAGGACATAAAGGAAAGCGATCATATAGCTCCTTGGCTATAATCATGCCTAAAATCGAGTCTCCAAGATATTCAAGGCGCTCATTATGTTCACTGTTAAAACTTCTATGGGTTAGAGCCTGTTTAAACAAATCAAGATTCTGAAAGGCATAACCAATCTTTAATTCAAGATTCTGTAACTGAATAATGTTCACTTTTTCTTTTTATACCAACATATCTATTTTAAGCCACCAATACGGTCAAAGATAACTCTTGATGGCAACCAAGATGGTCTTTGTGAATCAGGAGTTCTGGAAAAATCCAAAGATAACCATATGCCAAAAGCCTCCCCGACCAGCTGATCTTTATGAACAAAACCCCAAAAACGGCTATCCTTGCTATTGTCACGGTTATCACCCATCATAAAATATGAGTCCTCTGGAACCTTCCACATGGCAGTCTGCATTCTGTCCTGTTTATAAAAATATGGCTCAAGACTTGGTGTTCCATCAGTTATCATCATACGATGCTTGTTACCAAGGAGATCCTCTTCATAGGTTTTAAAGGGTTCCACCCGACCAATACCGTCAATACTGTTTCCCTCACCTAACAGAATGTTGGCAATAAGTGTAGGTCTTGCCCCCTGTTCAGCCTCTTTAGGCAGAATATAAAGTTTTTTGTCACGGTATAAAATCAGATCTCCTGGCAAACCAATAACACGCTTTATAAAATCCACTGTTTTGTCTTCTGGGTATTTGAAAACCACGACATCTCCACGCTTAGGATCACTTATGTCGATAAGAGGTTTATTCGTGAGCGGATTACGGATCCCGTACTTAAACTTGTTGACCACGATAAAATCACCATCCTGCAGGGTAGGCATCATCGAGCCTGAAGGAATTCTAAAGGGTTCAATCAAAAAAGAACGTATTATGAAAACCAGGACAATAACATAAAATAACGAGCCTACCTGCCCCACAACTCCCTGTGGCTCAAGTAACTTGTTTTCCTGTTTTTTGGTAAAGCCACTCCCCAAAGAGACCCTAGCCTCCTCAACTGCAGCCTTTCTCTTTTTTAGGTTGTACTTACAGTCATATACATAGCATAGTCCTGATATGACTGAGGCAACAAAAAGTATCCACGAGAATAAATTTTCAAATATGCAGTTCATGATTATTCTTTACCTACCTTTAATATTGCCAGGAATGCATCTTGCGGCACTTCAACTCTTCCTAACTGTTTCATACGTTTTTTACCGGCTTTCTGTTTTTCAAGAAGCTTGCGCTTTCTAGTAATATCTCCACCATAACACTTCGCCAAAACATCCTTGCGCAAGGCTTTGACCGTACAGCGAGCAATAATTTGCGAACCAATGGCCGCTTGGATGGCGATATCAAACATCTGTCTTGGAATGACTTCCTTCATTTTATCAACAATGGCTCTTCCCCGTGACTGAGTTACCGAGCGATGCAGAATAATAGCCAAGGCATCAACTCTTTCTCCTGCGATAAGAATATCCATGCGCACCAAATCATCACAGCTAAAGTACGAAAAACCATAATCGAGCGAGGCATAACCACGTGATGCGGATTTAATTCTGTCAAAAAAATCTAAAACAACTTCCGACATTGGAATATCATAGGTTAAAGACACCTGTTCTCCATGATAAACCAGGGCTTTTTGTATACCTCGCTTTTCCTGACAGATTTTCATAATGGCGCCGACATACTCAGATGGCATCAACATGCGACATTCGGCAATAGGTTCACGAATTTCGGCGATATTGGAAATAGGTGGCAATGCAGCCGGTGAATCAATATGCAACACCTCTCCATCAGTCTGCAGTATTTCATAAACCACCGTTGGGGCAGTGGTTATCAAATTCAAGTTGTACTCTCTTTCAAGTCGTTCCTGAATGATTTCCATGTGTAACATACCTAAAAAGCCGCAACGGAAACCAAAGCCTAAAGCCTTAGAATTTTCTGGTTCAAAAAAGAGCGAGGCATCATTTAAAGAAAGTTTTTCCAAGGCCTCTCTAAAAGCATTGTAATCTTCAGTATCAACTGGAAACATTCCGGCATACACCTGAGGCTTAACTTTCATAAAACCAGGAAGGGGACTTGTGGCACTGTTTTTAACATGGGTAATGGTATCTCCAACTGGAGCAGCATGAACCGATTTTATATCACAAACCACCCAGCCTACTTCACCACAGTTTAAAACATCGACCTTAACTCTTTTAGGTGTGGAAATACCAAGACCTTCAACTTCCCAGGCTACCCCCTGGCTCATTACTTTAATCTTGTCACCGCGGCGTAAGGTGCCATTCTTTACCCGCACCAAAGCCACAACTCCCAGATAGTCATCAAAATAGGAATCAATGATGAGAGCCTGCAACGGAGCCTCAGGATCACCTGCCGGAGCAGGAATACTTGAGACAATACGTTCTAGTACCTCAACCACTCCAAGTCCGGTTTTAGCAGAACAGGTACATGCATCCTGTGCCTCAATACCGATAAGGTCTTCAATTTCATCAATAGCACGCTGAGGATCAGCAGATGGCAGATCAATTTTATTTAAAACAGGAATAACCTCTAAATCGAGATTTACAGCCTGATAGCAGTTAGCCAAAGTCTGGGCCTCAACACCTTGACTTGCATCCACGACCAAAAGAGCCCCCTCACAGGCAAACAAAGACCGAGAAACCTCATAAGAAAAATCCACGTGACCTGGAGTATCTATAAAGTTAAGTTCATACGTTTTACCGTCTTTAGCCTTGTAATTTAATGTTACTGCCTGAGCCTTAATCGTAATACCTCTTTCTCGTTCAATGTCCATATTATCTAGGACCTGAGAAGTCATTTCACGCTCAGTAAGTCCCCCACAAATCTGAATAAAGCGATCAGAAAGAGTGGATTTACCATGATCAATATGGGCAATTACCGAGAAATTTCTAACAAGATTACGATCAAAAGATTCACTCATAATTTTTCCAAAGACTGCAATTAGAATATATAAATGATTTATTTTAGCATCATTAGAGCAGTTTTGCATTACACATAGACTCTTAAGACAGATGGACTTCTAGATAAGATAAGGAAAGAATAGCTTGTGAGTAAGCCCTGCCATAACACTGTTTCCAAAGTGACAAGTTATTTGATGTTAGACAAGATCTGCGCACACATTTCAAGAGGTATCTCACCGACTACAGCATACTCAAAATTCTTAGAGTTCCTACGCATGACACTGAGAGTCCCCTCTGTTGCCGATACAATATTGATAGATCCTTTTGTGTTTTTAAAAACTTTAAAATCTACAAGCCCGTCACTGTACATCTGGTAAGGAATATCTTTACCATGCTCTGCGCCTTGTTGCACCCCAGTACGCATCAATTTAAACCCATTTGGAATATTGAGTTCAGGCCATACCTCTTCTGTAATGCGACCTGTAGCAGACATTTTTTCGATTCTGTCAAAAGTTTCATTAGGGACACTGACATTCAAGGATGAAGAGTAGTGAACTGCAGTAACAGTAAATTTTGCCAAAAGGTTCTGCTTTTGAGAAAAAACAGAAAGTTCAACTGGAAGGGAAGTATCTGCATCTTTGGCAACAACAAAAACAAACCCGTTTTCTATTTTAGGATTCAATCGAATCAGCGTAACCTTTCTCCCCGCCAGCCTTGTTCTTCCCAAAATACCGCATTCATAATCATCAAAAACGGTCTTTTTGCTAAAGAAACGATCCCAAATCCTTGACTGATGCCAGATCAGAGGGCCGATAAAACCACGATTCTGATTAAAATCAAATCCTTTATTCTGACGCAATGAGTAACCTACAACCTCATCATTTAAAGACTTCCACGTAGTATAATCAATATTTCCCTTATTCATATGCATGAGAGACAAGGGCTCAGTATGAGACTGAACCGACTGAATAACCGTAGCCTCAATATTGCTTTTAAAATAAGCATTACGCAGATTATCAAAATCAGTTATACATTTTTTACTGTTTTCACTCTCGGCTACGGTCACGTTTTGCAGGCATAAAAAAACCGCAATGAACAAACTCAGAGCGGCTTTTAATTTTATTAACATCATAAAAGACTATTCACCAGCGGCAACATCAAAAACATAATTTTTGATATAACCGTTAATTCTTTCAACTTCACGTATCTGCTGTTCCTTGGACTCAACCGAGCTAAGTCTTACTTTTTCAGCATTTTCCTGTGTCTTTCTATCTGACAAAACAATCTCATTACTGTTAGACTGTTTAGTCTGAAAACTTGCAAGATTGGCAACGCCTAAACTGCCAACACTGGATGTTGCAGAAATCTCGCTAGTTGCCGCACCTTCAGCATTGTATGTCTGATAACCAATAATGGTAACAGCTGCAACGGAAGCGGCGATAGCCATCTGTGAAAGTCCAAAAGCAAACTTCCTGAACATGTTTCTTACAGACTGAGTATTATCAATAGCAACTTCTTTAACTTCAACAGGATCCGGAACGATATTCTGAGACTTAATGGCACTAATTACATTAGAGGCAAAATCTTTCGACACTGTACCAATCTTCTCATTACGCATTGCTGCGCCAATCATCGACCAAGTCTGCATATGCTCAGCAGTTTCAGCACTAAGTTCTAAATCGCGTTCTGGTAAATTTTCTCCATCATACAGAGAGGAAACATATTCATCTCTGCCAACACTTTGAAAATTCATCATATTAACTCCTAGGTAATCTTTATTTACCAGCAAATTTGGACATTCTCTCTTCAATCAGCTGTCTGGCTCTGAAGATCCTTGACCTCACAGTACCTATCGGAATATCTAAGGCAACTGACATATCGTCATATGACATTCCATCGATTTCTCTCATGGTCAGCGCTTGACGCAGCTCATGTGGCAAATCATTTAGTGCACTGAGAATCACCTGCTGTAATTCTTGCGATTCTATTATTCTATCTGGTGTATCTTTATTCGTAAGCACGCCATTCTCATCTATTGAGCTAAACTCCTCAGAATCGACATCAATGTGCCCTTTATGCTTGTTGCTCGATTCTAAATAAGTTTTGGCGGCATTTACTACAATTCGATATAACCATGTATAAAACGAACTCTCACCTCGAAAACTGTTTATGGCCTTATAGGCCTTAATAAACGCTTCCTGTGCTACATCATTAACGTCCGCAGTATTATCCAGAAATTTGGATAAAATTTGAGCAACCTTATGCTGATACTTTATTACGAGAATATTGTAAGCATTCAAATCACCCTGCTGAACTCTTTTTACTATTGCCTCATCACTCGAGACATTATTTAGTTCATCATTAGCAGGCGTCATTTTGTTTTATACCTTGTTTACTCTTTGACTGAGATTTTTTATTAAAGTTCAAAAAAAATATAAATTAGTCACACTTTACAAATTTAATGTGATGCAGATCAAATTTATTAATACATAAACAGCATAAATATAGGCTTTTTTTTCAAAAATCATTATAGGTGAAAATGAGAGAAATTAGCACATTGACATTACATTCGGCACAGAGATTTGCAAAAATTTTTTTAAATTTCACCCAGTTACTTTTATGCCTGTTCAGTATTAGGCTGTTTTCACCACAGTTTAAACATATTGGCTAAATGTCTGCTTGCAAAGTCATCATGATTTGAGAAATAACATTTAACATATAACATAGCAGAAATTATGCTTGAATTTTGCCTTTATTCTCAAGAATTAAAGCTTTGTTCTAAAATTTTCGTTTTAGGCAATAATCAACAATTATTGAAACTCCACACGACTAAAGTCATAGGCTCCCCACTTCACCTGGTGATACTCGCACATAAAATGTGCTGCACTAACAATAAAAAGCCACCATGCCCAAATCCGACTTATAATACAGAATAAACAAATAATTAGCAAAAAATAATGAATAATCTAACACTTTATTATTGCGCAAAACATGTTATATTTCATTTTGTGTAAACAGTAAAAGCTCAAGAACACTAAACAAAATCCTTGACACCATTATAAACTCGTGGCTATTATTTTTCGTAATAAACTAATATAGTAACGGTATTTCTCCAGTAAAAAAATTTTCCGAATACTGAATATGAAAAAATTTCTTCTCATTTTCCTTGTAATATTGCTAACTCTTACCCATTCCACATATGCAGTTACACCTAAAGCAAATATATCCACCCAGGCCACAAGCAATAATGTAAAGCCTGATGACGACATGAAAATTTCAACCAGAAAAGGGGATATATATTTTGCCACTAAAGAAGAAATTGACACTGCTCTTGTAACTTTTGAAAATGAGAAAAGTGCTAAGGATAAAGAAGAAAACCAAAAAAGAATTAACCTTTATAACGAAGGTCTATCAGCCATTGAGCAATTACAAAATCTCAAACAAAAAAGGATAAAACTTGATGAGACGCTAGGACACGCCCAGTCCGACATTACAAAATTTAATGAAGAACTAATACTTAATGAAAATAAAACGGAAAACCAAAACAGTAGTTTTGATTCGTTAAGTGAAAAAAAATTAACGGATAAATTTGGAGCACTGCAGTTAGAATTAAGTGATATCCAAGCACTTTATGATAGTGCTGTTGCGGCACAAAGTGAAATTCAAAACCTTCCAGAATCGTCTCAAACAACAATCAATCAGAACCTAAATACAATTAAAAGGATGCTGATTGACATAGAACGCTCAGAAAATTTAGAATCCCTAGATAACAAGGTCAGAGCACTAATTATCAATACCTGTAACTATGAAAACTTGCTCTATAAATACAAGTTGTCCAACCTATCACTTCTGCAAAATTTGTATAACCTAGAAGTTAAGGTTTATGCAGAAAAAATTGCCAACATTGAAGGTCAACAGAAACAAATTTTGGAAAAAATAGGTCAACTTAAAGGTTCTGACAAACAGTTCAACATTGTCTTAGATTCAAATATCATCAATTCAGATTTTGATCTGCTGACACTAGTCAACGATATCAATTTATTACAGAAACAGTTAGAAAAAGCTGAAAAACAGTTTCATGTTTATGAGGAAGACTATAAACAGGTAAAAGATGCAAACGCTCACTGCGAACAGATTATTTCCAAAATGATGGGACAATTAAAGGAACTAAATAAAAATCTTTTATTATCTCGTCTATTGAATAAGGAATTGGCGATATTGCCCAACTTCCAACTTAAATATAATGTTGACGAGAGAATAACATCTCTTAACATTAATCTGTACGATATTAGAGAGACCACCAGTAAAATCGACTCTGAGAAAAACAATCTCAAGAAAATAATTAAAAACAATCCGGCTCTTGAACCATATAAAAAGCAAATTCTGGAAATGTACAGCTATCGAAAGCAGGCTTATGATGAGTTATACCAGACATATGCAAATTCACTAAGTATTGCTATTGAGATAAAGAGTAAATACAACAACTATCAGAATATTTATAAAAAAATACGGAGTGATATTGAAGAACAACTATTTTGGATAAAATCAAACCAGCCTATTAGTAGTGAATTTTTCAAACAGCTTCCAATCACTATTTCTCAGGAACTAAGAGGACTGATTTTAAAATTGGATTCCGAAGAATATCTGTCAACATTCTTCAAAAATATGTGTGTTATTTTTTCGCCTCTTTTAGCGCTGTATGTAATTATTATTATTTTTAAGAACAAACTTGCCCGCTATACTGACAAAATAGCCAGAAGGCTCGACCACCGCAACGATGCTATATACCTTACGCCGCTATCTATAGCAATTCACATCTTACTGATGGTCCCACGACTCATATGGATGGGCTTTTTAGGGACAATACTCGTTTGTATTTCTCTAAATTCTGCAGAAAATCTAGCCTATGTCATCATTGTTATGATGTTACATGTCTCAGTGTTTGTATACTGTTTGGAAATTCTAAAACCTAATTCACTGGTACAAAGACATTTTGGCATTTCTCCACAACAAGTTGAGCACTATCGAAAAATACTCAACAGTATTTGGTACATTGCTCTGCCTTTGATCATTATTGCTAATGTTGCAGAATCAGATGCACAGGATATATACACTGATATCAGCGCGTACTTTATTGTATTAATCAGCAGCATTGCACTTTTGATAATTTCGGCAAAACTTCTTATCAATAACATCATAAGATTTCGATTTTTATCTATAACATACATTATCATTTGCTTATTAGCTGTTGCTTCAACTGCAATCACAATTGTTGCTGTAGCCTCAGGCTACCTCTACACTGTAGTAAAACTTACCAATAGATTTGCATTTACATATTACATTCTGTTTGGATATTTTCTTCTGAATAATACGATCCATAGGATGTTGCATACATATATAAATAGAATATACACCAAAGTTTCCCTACTCCACTCCGACAAAAATACATTTAATGCCACTGATAATTCAAAAGAAATTATGTTTTTGAATTTTATTGACACCTTAAATTTAAATGCTAGTAAACTTACAAATAAGATTTTTGGCTATATAAATACCGTTCTTATTATTGCCACATTGATATTCTTGTACATACAGTGGAATGATCTCTCCTCTGTATTGGGTTATCTTGACAATATCAGACTTTGGAACCATGAAGAAATAATTAACGGAAAAAAACAGGTCACAGATTATCTTTCCATCGCCAATATTTTGTACGGTTTAATTATAATTTTAATTACCGTCTTCCTTAACCGGTATATTCCATACCTTCTTGAAAAACTTATTCTTATTAACAAAAACACCCGATTCAAAAGCACCAGTTACTCGGCTAAAGTGTTAACCTCCTATATCATAATTGGTTTAGGCAGTGTTCTCTCTGCAGGAGTTATTGGAATAAAATGGGAAAATTTACAGTGGCTAGTTGCTGCTTTATCCGTGGGTTTGGGTTTTGGTTTACAAGAAATCTTTGCAAATTTTGTTTCTGGTGTAATTCTGTTATTCGAAAGACAATTACGAGTCGGAGATATTGTGACTATAAACGGGCTTTCAGGTACAGTTGTTAAAATCAGAATAAGATCAACCACGGTTCTGTCCTTTGAAAACAAAGAGGTTATGATTCCGAACCGCTCATTCATAACAACTGCTCTTACCAACTGGTCTCTTTCAAGTACAGTTACCAAACTCGAATATAATGTGGGTATAGCCTATGGAGCGGATTATGAAAAGGCCAAAAATATCCTTTTTAATATTGCCAAAAAATGTCCATATATTGATAAAAGCAAGCAGATACTGGTTTACATCAGTAATTTAGCTGACAGTTCAGTAAATATTTCCTGTGAAATTTATGTAAATGCCATTTCACAACGAAAACTGACCTTGGATTATCTATCAAGAGAATGCCTTAGATTGTATGAGAAAGAAGGCATTGAAATTCCTTTCAACCAGATGGATGTACATGTTAAGACTCTTGAAAAAGAGGAATTTATTGAAAAATTAAAAAACGGCCTTTTTGGAAAAGAACCAGCAGAAGGCAGCGAAATCAAATCAAAATAAACGAAGGCCCATAAATGGGCCTTTTTTTAGGTTCAATAAATATTTCTGTGGGAATGCTTAAATAAGATAACAAAGTAAAAGAGGATTTTCTTGTATAATTTAATAAAACAATAACAACTAACAAGAGAAATCCTCAATATGAATATTAGTACATTAGATTTAAATTGTCACGACGTTAATACCATTAATGCTGCACTTTTAGGCTATGAGAGTGTTTTAGATA
>Ga0256405_10008556_pt1 | contig 14581 bp, 11 predicted proteins | sample RumenRJG_02DNA_FD_189096 | JGI IMG/M metagenome (GOLD analysis project Ga0256405, IMG submission 189096) | Bovine rumen microbial communities from Lethbridge, Alberta, Canada - RJG_02 | ecosystem: Host-associated > Mammals > Digestive system > Stomach > Rumen | place: Canada: Alberta...
ATACGGAAGGGTTCTCCTACCTATGGCAAATGGGTATCTTGTGAACTGTCGGATGAAAACAAGAGAATGTTTTATCTGCCAAAAGGAATGGCTCATGGTTTTTTGACCGTGACCGATGACGTTGAATTCCAGTATAAGTGCGATGAACTCTACAACAAGGAATCAGAAGGTGGCATCAAATATGATGACCCGACAATTAACGTTGACTGGGGCTCTTTGTTGAACGGCATTGAGCCAATCTTGTCGGAAAAGGATAAGAACGCACCGGATCTGGAACACTGTAATGCTAATTTTATTTATGAAGAATAAAGCATTATTTGTTGTTTGTTGACTGTTGTTATATTAATGATTTTGGCCTTTGTCTTATAAAGGCCTTATTTTATTTCGCAGACAAGAATTTTCGGTGACTAAGGTAATGGCTGCACAAAAGATTAAATCAACGAATACGATTTGGATTGAAGGCTGATCGATGATGAATCGAGGTGCAGGGCATTTGAAACCTGTTTTGATTTGATGATCAATCACAAAACAGTTTGCTATCATGATGCGGATAGATCACAGGAAAACAGAGGAAATTGTTAAACTATGTATTAAAAGTGGTGTAAAGTATATTACGGTAGACAGTTAACAATAGATGAAACAGATTCTGTCTGCAATAAGAATATTGAAATGATCTATATAGACTTTCTATTACCAGAGAGGAATGAAACAAGCAAACAATGAAAAGACTAATAAGGATTTTTATGATATTGATCATAGTTCTGGCATTATCGGGATGTGATCTGTTTGAACAGAAAGAGGATATCGTCATCTTATATACAAACGATGTTGCCAGCAACATGGTTGAAGGCGAAGTTGGATATGATGGTGTCAAAGCATATAAAAACCAAATGGAGAGCGAATATAATTATGTTTCTTTGGTTGATGCGGGTGATTTTTTTGATGGAAAAGTAAGTGCTCGCAGCGGAGGCAAGGATATTGTCAGGCTCATGAATGCGGTAGGCTATGACGTTGTTGCCTTGGGAAATCAGGAGTTTTCGATTGGTTTGGAGAATTTGGCAAACAACATCGATGATTCGTCTTTTGATTATGTCAGCTGTAATTTAAAGTATATCGGTTCTGGTCAGGACCCATTGAATAAAGTAAAGCCATATGTCATAAAAAAGTATGGTTGGACTAAAGTGGCTTTTATAGGTGTAACAACACCGGAAACTAATGCTCCTGGGAAACTATCATATGATGCGATTGTGGAAGATGGAGAATTGATCTACGATTTTTATGATGGCGATGACGGACCGGCTTTTTATGAACAAGTTCAGAAAACGGTTGATAAAGTCAGAAAGAGAGTTGATTACGTCGTTGTACTGTCTCATTTGGGCTCAAACAGTGTCAGAGAAGGCTTCAGTTCTTACGATTTAATTGAGAATACCAATGGCATTGATGTTGTTATCGATGGCCATTCTCACACTATAATTTCCGGTGAGGCAGTATTCAATAAAGATGGTGAAACGGTTGTCTTAACTTCTACAGGAGAAAAATTGCAGAATCTTGGGGTTTTGAATATGCACCCCGACCACACTTTTACAACTGTTCTGTATCCTGCAATCTATGAGAAAGATCCTGCTGTGACACAAATTATTGCAGAAATTACGGAAAATTAATATGTGGATGAATGATCTGGTTTCCGGTATTATTCTTATATTTCTATTTCTATTCAGCCGGATCAATAGACAGGATAATTATCGAAACAGCCTGTCAATTTATAATACAACTCTGATTAAAGGGCTTGGATCCATCCTTGTCGTTTTTTGCCATTTGTCTCATTTTTATAATGGAGTTTTCCTTCTTCCGTCTTTGTATTATTTTGGCTACGCCTCGGTTGGACTGTTTTTCTTTTTTAGCGGTTTCGGATTAATGAAACAGTACTTAACTAAGAAAGATTATCAAATCGGTTTTCTGAAGAAGAGACTCGGCAAGATTCTGATTCCTTACGCAGTATTTAATGTTATCTATTGGATCTATTACTCTCTGACCGGTACTGTGAAGAGTATTGGTGACATCTGTTTAGGCTTTGTTAACGGCGATCCGCTGGTACGCTATTCCTGGTATATTATTGAGATCATTGTTTTTTATGTCTTCTTTTATTTGTTTATGTTTATAGATAAACGAAGAAAAAAGGTGATGATTACCTGTAATGTAGTTCTATATTTTTGCTTGATGTTTATTTTCTTTCGTTTTAACTACAGTTCTTTTTGGTATGATTCTACACATTTGTATCTTCTGGGAATTGTATGGGCATCTTATGAAGATTCCGTTTTGGATTTTTTCTATAAATATCGCCACATCATTCTCGTCTTTTCGATAGGTGTTTTTGCTGCAACGTTTGGGAAAGAAAAACTCTTCTTTGTGTTTGAGATTGCCTATCTCTTGCTGCTGATCTGCTTCTTCGTTGTTTTTGAAATGAAGAATCGTCTGCTTTACGAAATAGGGAAAATATCGATGGAGATCTATCTGATCCATGGCCTCATAATACAGTTATGCAGAACTTATATTTGTTTTGATGAAGGACCGATTGACATTGCTTGCATAGTGTTGTTGACGATCTTATCTTCCTATATGATGCGTGTTTTTTTAAACTTTGTATTCAAAAATCATGGAAGGCAATAAACTTTCATTGGTGTAGAGATACTTTTACAATTCTGTTAAAATAGTTTCGTACCTATTTATTGAGGAGCTTTTTAGTTATGAAAATCTTAGTCACTGGCGCTGCCGGATTCATCGGCTCAAACTTTGTATACTACCAACTGGATAAACATCCTGAGGATCAGATCGTTGCATTGGATCTTTTGACTTATGCAGGAAATCTGAAGAATCTGGATGGCTGCAAGGACAATCCGAACTTCAAATTCGTGAAGATGGACATCCGTGATCGGGAAAACATCAATAGACTTTTCGAAGAAGAAAAGTTTGATATCGTTGTCAATTTTGCGGCAGAGTCCCATGTTGACAGAAGCATTGAGGATCCGGAAGTATTCTTGAGGACCAATATCATTGGTACAGAAGTATTGATGGATGCAGCACTAAAGTATGGCGTTAAGAGATACCATCAGGTTTCAACAGATGAAGTCTATGGCGATCTTCCGTTAGAAGCCGTTGATTCTTTCTTTACAGAGACGACACCACTTCACACGAGTTCTCCTTATTCTGCTTCCAAGGCCAGTGCAGACTTACTGGTTATGGCATATCACAGAACCTTCGGTTTGAATATGACGATTACCAGATGTTCCAATAACTATGGTCCTTATCAGTTCCCGGAGAAGCTGATTCCTCTGATGATCAATAACGCAAGACATGATAAGTCTTTACCGGTCTATGGTGAAGGCCTGAATGTCAGAGACTGGTTGCATGTCTATGACCATTGTGCCGGCATTGATTTAGTTATGAGAAACGGCAGAAACGGAGAAGTCTACAACATTGGCGGTCACAACGAACGTCACAATATCGATGTTGTTAAGACCATATTAAAAGAACTTGGCAAGCCTGAATCTTTGATCACCTATGTCAAAGACAGAAAAGGCCATGACTTAAGATATGCCATTGATCCGACTAAGATTGAAACTGAACTTGGCTGGAGGCCGAAATACAACTTCGAGTCCGGTATCAAGGAAACGATTCAGTGGTATATGGATCACCAGGAGTGGATGGATGATGTCACTTCCGGCGATTATATGAAGTATTACGAAGAGATGTATTCCAAGAAATAAATTATGAAAGTATTGGTAACAGGCGCAAATGGACAGCTAGGTCATGACGTCGTCAATGAATTACAAAAGAGAGGACATCAAGCCATTACGACAGACATTGTCGGTGATATGGACTATATTTTGGATATCACAAAAGAGGATGTAATTGATTCGATAAAGCAGATTAATCCGGATGCGATTATTCATTGTGCAGCTTGGACGGCAGTTGATGCAGCAGAAGATGAAGAAAACAAGGAAAAGGTCTATGCGATCAATGTGACCGGAACAAGCAATTTGGTGAAAGCTGCCGAGATTCTGGATTGTAAATTCTTGTATTTGAGCACGGATTATGTTTTCGATGGACAGGGTGAAGAGCCTTGGAAGCCGGATGATAAATCTTACGCCCCTTTATGTTATTATGGGGAGACAAAACTCTTGGGTGAAAAAGAAGTTTCGCATCTTGAGAAGTTTTTTATCGTCAGGATTGCATGGGTATTTGGCTTGAACGGCAAGAATTTCATCAGGACGATGATCAATGTCGGCAAGACACACGACGAAGTCAGAGTTGTGAATGATCAGATCGGGACGCCGACTTATACCTATGATTTAGCAAGATTATTGGTAGACATGATTCAAACCGAAAAGTACGGTTACTATCACGCGACAAACGAAGGTGGTTACATCTCCTGGTATGATTTTTGCGTAGAGATTTTTAAGCAGGCTGGTTTGAGTACCAAGGTTACACCAGTCACAACATTGGAATATGGCTTGAGTAAAGCAAAGAGACCGTTCAATTCCAGATTGGACAAATCCAAGCTGAGTGAAAATGGTTTTGAAAGGCTTCCGGAATGGAAGGATGCTTTAAGAAGATACTTGATTGAGTTGAAAAATGGACAATAAATATTACTATTACAAATGGTTCAGGAATGTTATGTCTATAATTATAGACATATTTTTTGTGGCGGCTCCCTTGGCCGCACTGTATGTCTTGACCAGTTTTTTAACAGGCACAATCAGATATATCGCTTTTGCAGCAGAGATTATTGCTTATCTGGCCGTAATTTATTTTGCAAAAGATTATGTTAAGAAAGCTATTACTATTGTCCTGGATAAAGTCAGTCATATGGATAAGAAAAAGATGTATATTATCATCTTTCTTTTTGCTTTAATCAGCAAAGTAATCTTTACGATTTTCTTTAATTATGATGGAACACAATCAGGCGATATAAAAATATACAACGATATTGCTGAGCAGATTATCGAGACACACAGTTTGCACACAGATGCGATTTCCCATTTATATGGTCTGGCTTTGCATTTTGTTTTGTTCAAACTAATTAGGATGCCCATCCACATCGGTTTGTTTATTGTTTGTCTTATCGGTACAAGTGCCAATTTCTTCTCTTTTTGCCGTTTGATCGGAAAAGATAAAGCATTTTTGGCGGTCATGATTTACTTGCTCATGCCATCAACAGCATTGATGGTTTTCTGTCCGACACATGAACTGTTTGTTTACATGTATGTGTCTTTGTTCTTGTTCTTTTTCAATAAGATGATTTATGAGGAAGAAACCGCAAAGACAATTCTATGGTTTGCGCTCTCTACCATGAGCACAGTACTGACTTGTTTTGTCAATCCCGGCGGATATATTATCTATGTAATTTTGCTGCTGTCAGTTATTCTGAGTAATATGAAAATCAATAAGAAGGTTTTGGCGGTTGGAGTGCTTTTGCTTTCTTTTTTGTTCTCTAATCTGATATCTGATTATCTGGAAATCAATGAGTATAATACTACGATTAACACCTACACGATCCTGATTCATGGGGCGAATCCTGAATCACTTGGTGAACAGGTCGATGGTTATCCGTTAAAACAGATGAGACAGTATATTTATGATAATACTCTGGATTTTTCGCAGGCCGGTTTTGTGGATGCGGCAAAAAATGTTTTGATCAATCACTATAAGTATCTTTTGACACACCCGATCATTCTGCTTCGCCTGTTGATCCATAAGACATATATGTTGTGGAGCGGAGTGCATTACCCGATAGAATTAGCAAATTATTACGGTGCCGTCAGCGGACCGATATACTATATTTTCTTAGGCATCAGCACATTGATTTATCTGACGGTTTTGACGATTGGAAATGTGTTTAAGCCTAAGTGCACAAAAACAGATGACGATATGGCATTATCAAACTATAAATTGGAGTTTCTTGGCGTAATAGCGTTGACATTCCTGTGCATCGTAGTGAATAAGTACAGTTTGTATGTAACTCTCTTTATTTATCTGATTGCGTTTAGCAGAGCGGAGTTTGAAGAAAATGAAAACAATTGTTGATATACATGCGGATGATTATGGTTACTCGATCAATACATCCAAAGATATGCTTGAATGTATGAAAGAGGGGAACCTGAACAGTTTTTCAATCATTTGTAACACAAAATGGTTCGAAGATAGTATGGAAATGTTATACAAGGAAATTTCTTCCTTGCCTTTTTTGCCATTGATTTCTGTACACCTAGATATTCCTGAAGGAAAAAGTGACTGCAGTTTATTCCCGATGAGCTGGGGGAAATTATTTCTTTCTTCTTACACGTTCTCCAGAGCCAGAGTTAAAGAAGAACTAAAAAAAGAATTAAAGAAACAGATTGATAAAACACAGAAGGCAATTGAAAAGTGTATCACCATTGCGAAAGAAAACGATGTTGAATGTCATCAAAATGGCATAAGGCTGGATTCTCACATCCATACACATCTTATTCCGGTTGTTTGGGATAGTCTGACTGAAGTGATTGAAGAAGAAAACTATAATATTGAGTATATAAGGAATCCGAAAGAACCTATTACTCCGTTTTTAAAGGCTTTCTCCTTATGGCCTTCTTATGGTGTGATGAATTTTATCAAGAATCGAATACTGATGATGTATTCCGGAAAAGTGGATCGCTATTGCGACAAACATAAGATTGGGAAAATGTATATGTGGGGACTTATGATGTCCGGACATATGGATTATGACAGAATCAAAAGAGTTTATCCTGACATGCTGAAAAGGGCAGAAAACGAGAACAGAACGTTGGAGCTTCTGTTTCATCCGGGTAAGGCTACGCAGGATGAATACAGCGAAGAAATGGATCCGAATTATTTTAGAGATGCCAACACTTCTGAAAACAGGCATGTAGAAAAAGATGCTGTCATGAAAATCAAAAAGATAATAGGATAAGAATTATGGCAAAGAAAAAGAGTGAAAAGAAGATATCGATCATAGTGCCTTGTTACAACGAGGAAGAGGCACTGCCTTTTTTCTATGAAGAGATAACCAAAACATTATCATCATTTGAAGAAGACTATGAAGTGATTCTGGTAAATGATGGTTCAAAAGACAAGACATTGGAAGAGATGAAAAAAATGGCTGAAAAAGACAAACACATCACGTATCTGTCTTTTTCAAGAAATTTCGGTAAAGAGTCTGCAATGTATGCTGGTATCTGCAATGCGACAGGCGATTATGTCGGATTTATTGACGCAGATCTTCAGCACCCGCCAATCCTGCTGAAACAGATGCTGGAAGCACTGGAAAGCGGTGAGTATGATTGCGCTGCCTGCAGAAGAGTGTCCAGAACCGGTGATTCCAAGATCAGGACTTGGTTTGCCAGAAAATTCTATCAGATCATCAATCTCATTTCTGATGCTCAGATGGTGGATGGCGCCGGAGATTACCGTTTGATGACCAGAGATATGGCAGATGCCATTATTTCCATGTCAGAATACAACCGCTTCTCTAAAGGTATTTTCTCCTGGGTTGGTTTTAAGACCTACTGGATTGATTACGAGAATGTAGAACGTGTTGCCGGAAAAACGTCGTGGAGCTTCTTCGGATTGGTGAAATATGCAATTGACGGAATCGTTAACTTCTCAAATGCGCCTTTGGATCTCGCTTCCTTTTTTGGGTCTATTACGACGGTTTTTGCATTCATTTATCTGATCTTTATTATCATCAAGTATGCGTTATTTGGTGATCCTGTTCAGGGCTGGCCAACGCTGATCTGCGTGATCCTGTTGATGGGTGGTATGCAATTGTTTGCTTTAGGCATTATAGGCCAGTATATGGGCAAGACTTATATGGAAGTAAAAAACAGACCGCATTATATTATTTCTGAATCAAATAAAAAAGAGATCAAAAAGATAAGGTAATATGATTGAAAAACTGAATAATAAGGAAAATGGAAAAATCGCATTAAGCATAGCTAATGTTTTCTTATATGAAATCATTTTTTTGGCTACGCTAATGATGAGCTATGTGAATTATTTTTTCTATTATTCGAATGGTTATCTTGTGTTTTTTCTGGTCTATTTGATTCTGTTTATTCTTTTTGGAAGACTCTTTAATACGTTTGAAATCGGTGAGACCACAACGACAGATCTTTTTCTTTCGAGCTCATTGACCCTCGTTTTTTCAAGTGTGATGATCTATTTCATATTGTGCCTTATCACGCTGAGGATCATTCCGTTATGGCCGATTTTGATCATGCTGCTGATTCAGATTGTTTTCGGTGGTCTTTTGATTTACCTTGAGAACCACTACATAAGAGCTAATTTCCCACCGGTAAAGGTCGTTGCGATATATGGCGAATCTCACTATAACCTTATTGGTAAATTAAATAACATCAGAGATCTGTCGATGAGTGTTGTCAAAACGATTGATTTAAAGAACATTGACTACGACAAGATCGATGAGCTCTTGGAGGGAACAGATGGTGTTGTTACGTTGGATGTTCATCACGAGAATAAAAAGAAGATATTCAAAGCTTGTTATGCCAGAAAGATGCTCATTTATGATGTTCCGAGTATTACGGATATGCTGCTGGCAAGCAGCGATATCTTACATATTGTTGATTCGCCAATCCTGAAGATCAATAAATTTGGTCCTTCCCAGATCGAAAGAGTCATGAAACGTCTGATTGATATTCTTGGTTCTTTGATACTGATCATTCTTACCAGCCCAATTATGCTGGCAGTAGCAATTGCGATCAAGATTCAGGATGGTGGAGATGTTTTCTACAAACAAGTCAGACTAACGAAGGACGAAAAAGAGTTTAAGATTATAAAATTCCGTTCGATGGTCATGAACGCCGAAAAAAACACCGGCGTTGTTTTGGCTAAGGAGAACGATGATCGCATCACAAAGGTTGGTAAATTCATCAGAAAGACAAGATTGGATGAGCTCCCTCAATTGATCAATATTCTCAATGGCGATATGTCTTTTGTTGGCCCTAGACCTGAAAGACCGGAGATCTATGATAAGATCTGCAAGACGATGCCGGAATTCCGCTATCGTCTGGTAGTGAAAGCCGGTTTGACCGGATATGCACAAGTTTATGGCAAATACAACACTTCCTTAAGAGATAAATTGCTTTTGGACCTGTATTATATTGAGAACTATAGTGTGATCGATGACATCAAGCTCATTCTGCTGACGCTCAAGATCATCTTCAATAAGGAGGCGACCGAGGGTGTTAAAGATGAAGAAGAACAACAATGATCTTTTAAAGGCGATACTATTTTTTATCCTTTTGTTTTTTGCGTTTGTCTGTATCTGTGTGATCATTTATGTCAGACGCAATTTTGTTTTAATTGGTACCAATCCGATTGCGCAGATTTTATTTCATTGCATCGTACAGATTGATGGCGCAGATCCGACTTTTATAAAAGGTATCATCAAACATTGCATCATCGTTCCAATGATTGGATCATTGGCTGCAACGCTTTTTGTTTATGGGAATTTCCCGTTCATGAAAAAGATTCAAAATTTGGGAATATTCTCATTTATTAAGAAACACGGCATCTTGATCTCGGCTCTTTGTTTGCTGTGTTCAATACTATTAATTGGCAACGAATTAAAAGTGATTGATTACATCAATACTTATACAAAGACGTCAACTTTATATGAAGATGAGTACGTTGATCCGGCACAGGTTGAGTTCACTTTCCCTGAAAAGAAAAGAAATCTGATCTATATTTTCTTGGAGTCGGTAGAGACCAGCGATTATTCAAAAAAAGAAGGGGGTGCACTTGAATACAATTGCATTCCCGAATTATATGAGCTGGCAGAAAACAATATCACTTTCAACGATAATAAGGGATATGAGGTAGCTCCCGGTGCAAGCTGGACAGTCGCGTCTATGATTGCTCAAAGCAGTGGCATTCCCTTAAATATTCCGATCGGTGAAAATGATTTTGTCACCAGTAATAAATACTTACCAGGCGCATATAGCATCGGTGAAGTATTGAAGAAAGGCGGCTATAACAACGAATTGTTGATTGGCTCGGAGGCTGTGTTCAGTGGCCGCAAGTACTACTACGAGATGCATGGCGATTATCTGATCCACGATTTTACTTATTTTGTGGAAAATGGTCTGTTTGATTATGACACCAGAGTTTGGTGGGGAATTGTTGACCGTTATCTGTTTGAATATGCAAAACAAGATCTATTGGACCTTGCGTCTAAAAATGAGCCGTTTAATCTGACGATGCTGACAGTCGACACACATCATCAGAATGGCTGGGTTTGTGAGGACTGCAAAGAAGAATTTCCGGATCAGCTGGCTAATGTCTATGCGTGCTCAAGCAGAAAAGTCGGTGAATTCATTAGCTGGATCAAGGAACAGGATTTCTATGAAAATACGACGATCGTCATCGTTGGTGACCATTGCAGTATGAGTGTGGATTTTTCTGATGTTATAGGTGATTTTGATCGAAAAGCGTATTATACAATCATCAACCCGGCTCCGGGGTGTGTCCCGACCAATGATCGCACATTGAGTACTTTTGATTTTTATCCAACCACTCTCAGTGCCATGGGAATTGATTTTGAAGGAAATGGACTCGGCTTGGGGAGAAATCTGTTTTCTACAGAAAAAACGCTGTGTGAAAAGTATGGCAAGGGAACATTTTTCTCACTTATTCAAGATCACTCAACGTATTATGATAATCACATTTTGTACGGTTTTGAGTAAGATGCCGGTTCCGTTTTTATGTGATTTTATGTGATTGTTTGAAAATGAAAGGTCTATTTACTATAATTTAAAGAGGATTTGTAATCCTCTTTTGTTATGGAAGAAAAAAGATTGAAATTGAAAAAAGCAAAAAAGAGAAGTGGTTTCGCGACGCTGATGGCTGATAAGAAAAAGCGTTATTTTATAATGCTTGCAATGATGCTTCCGTTTTTTATTGCAATTGGAGTTTTTGGATCGGTTGTTTATAGGGAAGTAAAGAATTTAAAAGATCTGGCAAATGGCGGAAAAGTTGAGACCAAGGCAGAAAATGTCATCGAATCGATGAACTATATACTTCGCGACAATCCTACCGATGTTCAAAAGGAATATTTCAGGCAACTGAAAAAGGCGGTTGAGGAAGGTGTTATTGAAACCGAAGAGGGAGAAACGGAAGCTGATGATATCGCTATTGTCGGACTTGTAGCTAAAAACTACGTTGTTGATTTTTATACTTGGACGAACAAGCGCGGCCAATACGATATCGGCGGATTCAATTTTATCTATGATGGTGAATACATTAATGGTGACCATTATAAAGAAAACCTTTTCTTAAAGGCCAGAGATGGTTTTTATAAATACATCAGTTCCTATGGAACTCAATATGGTAAAGAAAACCTGATTGAAGTTGAGAATGTTGAAGTTAGTAAGTGTTCAAAAATGAGTTCTCCATATGTCATCAACGAGCACGAATCATATGTGCAGGATAGTCAGGGAGAATGGGTTGACAAGCGTGTAGATCGAAAATATGATGCATACCTTGTTACATGTAACTGGACTTATAAAGAGAATACAACTTTGAATATGAACCAGTTTGCGAAATCAATTAATTTACTTATTATTGATAGAACTGGTCGTTACGAAATAGTAGAAGCAAGTGAGAAAACGATAAATGCAAGAACAGGATCAGAAAAGAATTCGACAACTGAGACGACAGAAAATTCTGAAGAAACGTCAGCAACAGAGACTGAATAACGATATCGCTATTCGTAAGTTTAAGAGCGGCGTTTCGAAGGATAAGGTTGTCACCATTGCATCCTCAGCCGTATTGGTATTAGCACATGTTGCTATCCTTTTGGCTATCCTTTGGTCATGGAGATACTATTCGATTCAGCCGGCTCTGTTTGGAAGTGTTGTAGGTATTATTCTGTGTTCGATGGTCATTATCGACATTGTTTTCTTTGTTGGTTTCAATCACAAAGATTTGGCTTTAAAGATCATCTCAACGATTATGGCCGTCCTTCTTTTGGTGGGAGGCACTGTTGGTTCTTATGCATTAGCCAGAGCCAATAATATCGTTGATAATGTTCTTGATGATGGAAAATCCGACAAGTACGAAACATTCAGCGGCGTATTTGTTTATTACAAAGGCAATAAAGGTGCAAATAACTTTACTACCCTCAAGGATCTCAACGGCAAAATAGTCGGCATGCTCAATGAGACTTCGAATGGACTGACATACATTGCTTCAAATCATTTATCTAAAGAGAAGGTTGATTACGCGACTGTTTTCTATAAAACAAATGCTGAAATGATGCAGGCCTTGATTGATGGCGATGTTGATGCGATAGTTATTACTTCTGCATACAGAAATATGTATAAAGGTGTAGAAGAAACGCCAGGTGAAGAAGGTACTGCTGAAACAGAAACAATCAACTCTGAAGAAGAGGAAATTGTTGAAGAAGAAATTATAGAAGAAGATACGGAAGTTGATTCTGAATCGGCTGAAAGTGGCATTCCGGCCAGTACAACAGAGGAATCCCCATTTACCAAGTATCTTCCGGATCTTGTTGATTTCTACAGTTTTGAAGAAGAACTGAAGATGGATACGCAAAGAACTATAAAGAACCTGAGCACGGATCCATTCAATGTATTATTGATTGGTTATTCAAGAGTTGCCTTGGGTTCATCGGTTGGCCTGGCGGATTCAATCATTCTTGCGACGATCAACCCGCAGACCTATGAAGTTTCCATGACTTCAATTGCCAGAGACTCTTTTGTACCGATTGCGTGCTATGGCGGGGAACTTGATAAGATTAATTCCGGTCGTTCAACTTCAAGAGCTTGTTTCATTGAAACAGTTGAAAACTTCTTGAATATGGATATTGACTACTATATGGAACTTGACTATCTCGGACTGGTCCAGATCGTCAATGTTATCGGTGGTATCTATATCAATAACCCTGTTTCATTTACATTGGATGGTATCTATGTGCCGGCTGGCGAGCATGTCTTCGCTGATGGCCAGATGGCTTTACAGTTCTGCCGTGAAAGACACCACATGCCTAACGGTGACTTTGACAGACAGCAGCATCAGAAAGAAGTCATCATTGAGATTGCTAAAGCCTTCATTGAATCTGGCAGTGTTTCCCTGGCTTTAAAGGCAATGGAAGAAGCATCTGAATGGATGTCTACCGATTTGACATTGTCTCAGTTAACAAGTATTTTCAACTTGTTATTGAACACAAAGAATTATACTGGCTTAGATACGTTTGACCTGGTTGATTTCCAGAACTCCAGAATCACGGGATATGGCGGCATCATGTACTACAGCTATTCAATGAGACTGCCGTTATGGGTCTATTTGATCTATCAAGGTTCTTATGATGAATCAATTCAGCATATCAATCATGTCATGGGCAATTATGAAAAGTATTCACAAACCAGAAATTTTGAATTCTCTCTGGATGATGAGTATGTGAGACCTGAATTGTTCTCGACGGATTATGAGCATAAATTTGTTTATGAACCAGATCCAATGCCTGCATATTGGGCGGCTCTTGAAGGCATGTCTACTTCAGCTGCGCAAAACTGGGCTTCTGCAAATGGTGTAAGTTTAAGCGTTAATACAATCAAGTATGGTGATGCAAATTACGATAAAGCCTATGAAGGTTTGGTTGTTTCACAAAGCCCAAGATATGGTTCACTTGTGTCCGAATATCGTTCAGGTTCTATTACTGTTATGGGACCTTCTCAGATCGACCCGAACAAACAAGTACCAGACTTTATCGAACATAACTACAGCAAAGCTGTTGCTTGGGCAAGAGAACACGGTGTCAAATACGATATTGAATTTGATACAAATATAGAAGGAAAAGTCGAAGATGTTATTCGTCAAAGTCCAGAACCGGGCACGGCGATTACATCAGGCATGACTCTCAAGCTTGTTGTTAAAGCTGGAGTCAGAGAGATTAAATTTGATCCAAATGGACATGGTTCTGCACCTAGTGCAATAACGATCAAAACCGGTGATGATTCAAAATCGTTCCCTTCAATGAACGATGTTGCAGAAGGTAGCAAGACCTATGAGTTCCAAGGCTGGTATACTGCTGCTTCAGGCGGAGAAAGAGTTTCCAGTACCGATCAGATTAGCGGCAGTGCTACAGTCTATGCACATTGGGCTGAAAAACATGAACACAAATATACTGTTCTTGTTTCTGAAGCAACATGTACACAAGGCGCTGTATATAAATGCGAAACTTGCGAATCGACATCTACGGGTGATCCGTTAGGACATGATTATCAGTTGACTGGACACCAGGATGCCACAACGGAAGCAGAAGGTTACAACCAGTATACATGCTCCAGATGTAAAGAAGTTTATACCGAAACTATTCCAAAGCTGGAACCAACCCCTGAGCCGACTCCGGAACCAACCCCTGAGCCGACTCCGGAACCAACTCCGGAAACGCAGCCTTAAAGCTAGTTTACGAACGTTTTAGATTCAGAGCATAACCACAATACAGGGTTATGCTCTTTTCTTTTTGATAACGCTATGTTCAAGA
>Ga0256405_10008557_pt1 | contig 14580 bp, 16 predicted proteins | sample RumenRJG_02DNA_FD_189096 | JGI IMG/M metagenome (GOLD analysis project Ga0256405, IMG submission 189096) | Bovine rumen microbial communities from Lethbridge, Alberta, Canada - RJG_02 | ecosystem: Host-associated > Mammals > Digestive system > Stomach > Rumen | place: Canada: Alberta...
AGGTTCTCTTTCGATAGAGGCGGCAAGGCTCGCCGAAAACGGGCATGTATACGCAATAGAGAGAAATCACGAAGGAATTGAGCTAATAAAGAAAAATGCCGAGAAATTCGGCGTATCGAACTTAACCGTTATTGAAGCGGAGGCACCGGCAGGAATGGAAAATATGCCTGACTGTGATGCCGTAATCATCGGAGGCAGCGGAAAGCAGCTGGACCCGATACTTGATGTCATAAATGCGCATCTTAAGGTTGGCGGAAATATTGTTTTGAACTGCATAACAATACAGACGCTTTCATCTTGTCTGGCGTATATGAGGAGTCATAAGGAAGAATTCAAATATGAAGCAATACAGGTGCAGGTCAATCGACTTGAAGCAGTCGGTCCTTATGATATGGCAAAAGCCATAAATCCAATTTACATAGTCACCTGTAAAAAGATAAAATAGGGGGATTTTTTCATGCAGAAGGTTTCAATCGTAGGCGCGGGTCCTGGAGATCCGGAGCTCATTACTGTCAAAGGACAGCGTCTTTTGAAGGAAGCGGATGTCGTTATTTATGCGGGTTCGCTTGTTAATCCAAGGATTCTTGAGGTCTGCAGGAAGAATGCCGAAATATTTAACTCTGCTTCAATGACTCTGCCGGATGTTGTAAATAAAATTGAAGAATCAGTTAAGGCGGATAAAAAAGTTGTCCGCCTCCACACAGGAGATCCTGCAATCTATGGTGCGATTCAGGAGCAGATGGATGAATTCAAAAAACGCGGTATCGAATACGAAGTAATTCCGGGCGTCAGCTCGTTCCTTGCAACAGCTGCGGCATTGAAGCAGGAATATACGCTTCCTAATATTTCACAGACTGTAATTGTTACGCGCGGCGCAGGCCGCACTCCTGTTCCTGACCGTGAGAGCCTCAAAAGCCTCGCACAGCATCAGGCAACGATGTGCATATTCCTCAGCATCCAGATGCTTGATAAGGTAGTTGAGGAGCTTGAGGCCGGCGGATACCCCGAGGATACACCTATTGCCATTGTACATCGCGCATCCTGGCCTGAGCAGAAAATCGTCCGTGCAACACTCAAGGACGTAGTTGAGAAGGTCAAAGAAGCCGATATACCGCGGCAGGCTATGATTGTTGTAGGGCGTGTTCTTGATACGGAGTATGATTTGTCACGCCTTTATGCGCCTGAGTTTGCGCATATGTTCCGTCAGGCATCAAAATGAGATGCGCTGTTTTTTCTGTTACGTCAAACGGAATAGCTCTTGCTGAAAAGCTGATTAAAGGCTGTCCACGGCACAGCTTTGATGTTTACGTAAAGGAAGGGCGGGAAGCCGGGGAAGGCGTGTTCCGCTACAGTACGCTGAAGGATGCTGTCGCTGAATGCTTTGAAAAATATGATGCGCTGATATTCTTTTCGGCAATTGGGATTGCTGTGCGCATGATTGCGCCGCATTTGGAAAGCAAGCTCAAAGACCCGGCTGTTATCGTTGTTGATGAGGCAGGCAGGCACGCGATAAGTGTGCTTTCAGGTCATGTTGGCGGAGCGAATGAGCTTACAGAGGAAGCTGCGGCGGTTCTTGGGGCAGAGCCTGTAATTACCACGGCGACAGACGTAAATGAAATAAAGGCACCCGATGCATTGGCTTCAAAGCTTGGAATGCGTCCGGTGCCAAAAAGCGAAATACAAACGCTTAACGGTACCCTGGTTGAAGGAAAAGAAATAAAATGGGCAGTTGATACTTTGCTTGAAAATGCTGAATTTTATGAGCAGAAGCTTGAAAAATACGGCATCCATGCGGAGAAAATCTCTGCTGATGAGATTTTTAAGAGTGAAGCTCCCACAGTATTTCTTACTAAGTCGGAAGGAAAGCATAGAAAGGGCCTCTTGTATCTGATACCGCAAAGGCTGATTGCAGGTATAGGCTGCAGGCGCGGTGTGTCTTCTGAGCTGATTCGTGACGCACTGGAAAAAGCATGTGCGCAAATAGGACAGGACATTACACGTGTTTCTGAAATTGCTAGTACTGTTGTGAAAAGCGATGAAGCAGGGCTTTTGGAGATGGCTTCATCGTTAGGGGTAAAAACAGTCTTTTTCGATAATGAAACATTGGAAAAGACAATCAACTATTATAAGCTCCCTCAGTCTGAATTTGTAAAAAAACAGATTGGGGTAGGAAATATATGTGAAGCAGCCGCGCTTTCCGCCGTTAAGGACGGAAGGACTGCTTTACCAAAGACTAAATACACGAAAGTGACGGTGGCACTGATATGGGAAAAATAGTAGTAGTAGGTCTTGGACCTGGCAGCATGGAGCAGATGACTCCGCGTGCGTTGAAGGCGATTGAGGAGGCGCAGGTGGTTGCAGGATATACTACATATATCAAACTCATCGAGCCGCTTCTTAAAGATAAAGAGGTTATCGGAACAGGCATGATGCAGGAGGTTGACCGCTGCAAGCTTGCGGTTAAAACTGCTTCAGAGGGCAAGGATACAGCTATGGTATCCTCCGGTGATTCCGGTGTATACGGAATGGCAGGACTTATTCTGGAAATTGCCGAGACATATCCTGAGGAAACTCGTCCGAAGGTTGAAATTATTGCCGGATTATCCGCTGTGAATGCAGCAGCATCTGTACTCGGCGCTCCGCTTATGCACGATTTTGCTGTCATAAGCCTCAGCGACCGTCTTACAGAATGGGATCTCATCTGCAAACGTCTGGACTGTGCCGCGCAGGCTGATTTTGTTATTGCATTGTACAACCCAAAGAGCAAGACGCGCGTAAAGCACATTGAAGAAGCCCGTGAAATCATGCTTCGCTACAAGGCTCCGTCCACACCGGTCGGAATTGTAAAGAACGCGTCACGCCCCGGAGAAGAAAAAATCCTTTCGACACTTGAGAACTTTACGAAGGAAGATATTGACATGTTCTCGATGGTCATTATCGGCAACAGCAAGACATATATCAAGGATAACTGGATGATTACTCCGAGAGGATATCACGTATGATTTTTTTGGCAGCCGGAACACAGGACGGACGTGAGCTCGCCGGCTATCTGCTCAGCAAAGGATATTCAGTAACAGCTTCCGCGGTAAGCTCTTACGGAGGAATGCTCCTGAAAAAATATCCGGGAATTGTAATAAATGATGAGCCGTTGGACGAAGAGGGACTTGTTGAATACATTGGGGAGCATGGTATTAAATTGTTTGTTGATGCCAGCCATCCGTATGCGGCAAACGTTTCTCAAAATGCAATGAATGCCTGCAAAAGGACGCATATTCCATATATCCGCTATGAACGAAAGGCAGTACCGGTGGACTATGATAAGGTATATGCCGTTGACGGCTACGAGGAAGCATCAAGGAAGGCTGCTTCTCTTGGTAAAAACGTGTTCTTAACAACGGGAAGCCGAAATCTGAAAGCATTCGCAGAGTCACCGTATCTGAAGGACTGTGTTTTGACAGTACGGCTGCTTCCGACGGCAAAGGTTATTGCTGAATGTACAGAGCTTGGTTTCTCCCCTAAAAATATCGTAGCGCTGCAGGGGCCGTTTTCAACGGAATTAAACATAGCACTCTACCGCCAGTACGAGGCGGATGTTATTGTTTCAAAGAACAGCGGAGAGGTTGGAGGAACCGATACAAAGCTTGAGGCAGCAAAGGCGCTTGGGCTGCCGGTTGTCATGATTGACCGCCCGAAGATTACTTATGATGAAATTGCTTATACTTTTGAAGATATAGCCGCTTTTGCAGAGAAGCATATCGCAAAGAAATGAGGGATTAGCATGGATTATATTAAACAGCCGATGGAAATCGAGAACCGCAGCATGGAAATAATCGCGCCGCATCTTGAAGGATTGAATCTTGATGAAGCGCAGACAAAGGTTTATTCCCGAATGATTCATGCATCGGGAGATGTTGAATACGCTCCGGTCATTAAAATTCATCCTGATGCTATCAAAGCAACGCAGGAGGCACTGAAAAAAGGCGCCAATATCTACACAGATGTTGAAATGGTCCGTACGGGTATCCATAAGGCATCCTTCAACCGTTATGGCGGAAAGATTGAGTGCCGTGTTTCTGACCCGGAAATCGCAAAGCTTGCAAAGGAAAAGGGCATTACGCGTTCCATGGCTGCGATGCGTTCCTTTGGCAAGGATTTGGATGGCGCAATAATCGCAATCGGAAATGCACCTACAGCACTTTTTGAAGTACTGCGTATGGTGGATGAGGAAGGAATCAAACCTGCCGTCATTATCGGTATTCCTGTTGGATTTGTAGGCGCAGCGGATTCCAAAGAGCTTCTGGCAAAGAATACCAAAATTCCTTACATTACGGTAGAAGGAACCAAGGGCGGCAGCCCGATTGCCGCATCCGCAATCAATGCCATCATGTATCTGCTGGATAACCGCAGATAATCCAATAAATATTCAACATTCAAAGGGGCAGGCTTCAATGAATACGAAAATTCCACGTATTGTAATTGCTGCAACACAGAGCGGTTCGGGAAAAACCACTATAGTTACGGGACTCCTTGCCGCACTGCGTAACAAAGGACTGAAGGTACAGTCTTACAAAATTGGACCGGATTATATTGATCCCGGATACCATAAACTGGCAAGCGGGAGGCCTGCGCACAACCTTGATACATGGCTTGTATCAAAAGAAAAACTGAATGAAATCTTTCAGAAAACGGCAAAGGACGCTGATATTGCCGTTATAGAGGGAGTAATGGGACTCTACGACGGCGGAAAGAACGGAATAAGCTCGACGGCAGAGATATCCAAGCTCCTTGATGCGCCGGTTTTGCTGGTTATCAACGCAAAGTCCATGGGAGAATCTGCTGCTGCGATAGCCCTCGGTTTTAAGAGCTATGATCCTGAGGTCAATATCAGCGGAGTTATTCTTAACCGTCTTGGCTCAGCGACTCACCGCAGCATGATAGAGGAAGCCCTTGACCGTCTTGATATCCCCGTTTACGGTGCTGTCATGCGCAACGATGCAATGATACTTCCTGAGCGGCATTTGGGCCTTGTTCCTGTAGAGGAAAACCGTAAGGAAAAGGAAACGGTCGAAGAGATTGGAAAGACTATTGCCCGTGAAATAAACATAGAGAAGGTTATCGAGCTGGCAAATTCGGCATCTGAGCTTCCTAAAATTGAGGAATGTGCAGGAGACCGCGGCAGCGATGTCAAAATCGCAGTCGCCCGTGACGACGCATTTTCTTTTTATTATCCTGAAAGCCTTGCAGTGCTCGAAAAATACGGCGCGGAAATCGTGCCCTTCAGTCCGCTTAAGGACAGGGAGCTTCCTGAGTGCGACGGCCTTATTCTTGGCGGCGGATTTCCGGAAATGTTTGCAAAAGAGCTTTACGACAACGAAGGTATGCGTGAGTCGATACGCAGGGCAGCAAAAGATGGGCTGCCGATTTATGCGGAATGCGGCGGATTTATGTATCTCATGAAGCGCATGATAGATTTTGAAAAAAATGCGTATCCTATGCTTGGAATAGTTCCCGGAGAAGTAGAAATGAACCGTAAGCTGCAGACTGTGGGGTATGTTTCGGCAGAAATGCAGCGGGACACAGTGCTTGGTCCAAAGGGAACAGTACTTCACGGACATGAATTTCACTTTTCATCCGAATGTGCCCCGTCGGAGGGAACGAAATATCCGAGAGCATTTACGTTTGTGAGGACAAGAAAAAAAGAGCCCTACGACGCAGGATATGCTGAAGGAAATATCCTTGGCTCGTACCTGCATCTTCATTTTGCAGGATGTCCGCAGGCTGCCGAACATTTTGTAAATGTTTGCAGAAAACGTAAAAATCAGGAGGCGTAAAATGGGACAGATTGTGCTTGTCACCGGCGGCGCGCGCAGCGGAAAAAGCAGTTTCGCTGAAAAGTACGCTGCACGGTATGGAAAACACATCGCATACATTGCGACCTCGCAGATTTTTGATGATGAAATGAAATTCCGGGTCAAGCTCCACAGAGAGCGCAGACCGGCTGACTGGAAAACCTTCGAGGCTCCCTTCGACGCGCATGAGGCGCTTAAAGAAGCAGGTAAGGAGCATGACATGATTCTTTTTGACTGCCTTACGATATATGTAAGCAATCTTTTGTGCTCCCTGCCGTCTATTGAGGATTCGGATAAAAACTATGCTCTTGCAAAGGAAAAAATCGGACTTTTGCTTGAGCAGGCAAAAAATAATAACGGAACGACGATTTTTGTGTCAAACGAAGTAGGAAGCGGTATCGTTCCGGAAAATCATCTTGCACGGGAATATCGTGATATAGCAGGCCTTGTTAATCAGATGGCAGCCAAGGCTGCTGACAAGGTTTATCTTGTGTCCTGCGGTATTCCGGTGGATATCAAAAAAATTGCTGAAGTTTGGGAGGAATGAACATGGCGAACTGTATCATGATGCAGGGAACTAGTTCCCATGTTGGTAAAAGTATACTTGTAACGGCACTTTGCCGTATTTTATATCAGGATGGTGTCCATGTTGTACCGTTTAAGGCCCAGAACATGGCATTAAATTCCTACGTAACCCGTGACGGCAAGGAAATGGGACGGGCACAGGTTGCACAGGCAGAGGCCGCAGGCCTCGAACCTATGGTAGAAATGAACCCTGTTCTCCTGAAGCCGACAGGAAATGCCAGCTCACAGATTGTTGTTATGGGACAGCCTGTAGGGAACATGTCCGCAAAGGATTATCACAAGGGATATTCAGTTAAGCTCTTCGGGCATGTCAAAGAAGCACTGGCAAAGCTTCAGGACGAATATGACACCATTGTTATTGAAGGCGCGGGAAGCCCTGCCGAAGTAAATCTTCATGACAATGATATTGTTAACATGCGTGTAGCAAAATATCTGAATGCGCCGGTTTTTCTCATTGCAGATATCGACCGTGGAGGTGCTCTGGCATCTCTGGTCGGAACACTGGAGCTTCTTGAGGATGATGAGCGTGACCTCGTAAAAGGCCTTATCATCAATAAATTCCGCGGTGACGTGACACTTTTGAAGCCAGCGGTAGATTTCCTTGAAAAGAAAACCGGAAAGCCGGTACTTGGTATTATTCCGCATCTTGATAATCTTGGCATAGATGATGAGGATTCTGTATCGCTGGAGGATAAACCTGAAAAAGAAAAGGCACAGGCTGACCTTCATGTGGCTGTAATGCGCACACCGAAAATCTCGAATTTTACAGATTTTGACGCTATTGCCAGTGAGAAGGATGTATCGCTCCATTATGTAACGGATGTTGAAAACTTTGGACATCCTGACCTCATCATGCTGCCGGGCAGTAAAAATACAACCGAGGACATGCTCTGGCTCCGCTCCAGTGGTCTTGAGGAAAAGATTCGGGAGGCAGTGGAGGAAGGTACTCCGCTTATCGGAATCTGCGGCGGCTATCAGATGCTTGGAAAAGAAATCCGCGACCCGCATCATACCGAATCAGAGCATGAAGGAACAACGGGCCTTGGTTTCCTTGACATGGCAACTACATTTATCGAGAGCAAGCTGACATCGCAGGTTACAGCGGACTGCCATGACTGGAACTTTATGGGAACGAAAATTTCTGCGAAAGACCTCCACGGTTATGAAATTCACATGGGTGAGACAGAATTTTTCGGAGACAAGGATGAGCATCCGATAACAATCACTGAACGGCGCGGTGAAAAATGCGCTGTTGAAGAAGGAACGTCCCGTGCCGACGGCATGGTATTCGGAACGTATATTCATGGAATTTTTGACCATGACGAATTCAGACGTGCAATGCTCAACGTACTCAGAGTGAAAAAAGGTCTGGAGCCTCTGGAAAATACGCGCAGCCTCTTTGCTGAGAAGCAGCGCGCATATGATCGTCTGGCTGAGACCGTTCGTGCGAACCTTGATATGGATAAGGTTCGGGAAATACTGGCGGCACAATGAATACTGCAATTTTAGCCTTCGCAATTGACTGCGCAATAGGGGATCCCCGTTCGAGCTTTCATCCGGTTGTCTTAATCGGTAAGCTTATCTCCCTTTTTGAAGCGTTTCTGTACCGCGAAGATGATTCCGACAACGTAAAATTCTGCAAGGGCGCAGTCCTCATGCTGTGTGTCCTTATAATATCCTACTGCGCTGCTGATGGGATAATGTATCTGGCATCGCTTGCACATAATGAATATGTTACGTGGGCTGTAGGCGCATTGCTTCTGAGCTTTACGATTTCACCGAGAACTCTTTCCGAAGCAGGTCATGAGATACGAGCATACCTTCTTGCCGGGGATTTGGAAAATGCCCGTTTTAAGGTCGGCTGGATTGTGGGACGTGATACGGAAAACCTGACAGTAGGAGAGGTCACACGGGCCACAGTAGAAACAATATCCGAAAACATTGTGGACGGAATCGTTTCTCCGCTGTTCTTCTTCATGCTCGGAGGAGTGCCCCTGGCAGTTATGTACCGCGCGGCGAATACAATGGATTCCATGATAGGGTATAAGAATGATAAGTACATGTTCTTTGGACGTGCCGCTGCAAGAGCTGACGACGTATGGAACTATGTTCCGGCACGTATTACCGGAGTGCTTCTGATTTTTGCGGCATTTATCCTGCATATGGACTACCGCAATGCATGGCGGATTATGTGCCGCGATGCCAACAAACATCCCAGCCCGAACGGAGGCTATACGGAATCAACAGTTGCCGGAGCACTTGGAATACAGCTGGGCGGACTTAACTATTATTTCGGAAAACCGTCATTTCGGACCTGTATGGGAGATCCCGTTCATGAGCTTGGCCCGCAGCATATTCTTCAGGCTATAAGGCTTATGTATACGACAACGATACTCTTTTTGCTTGTTATGGCTGTTGTGCATTATTGGTATACAGGAGGGCGCTTTTTATGAATATCCTCGATTATGATACCGTAGCCCTTGATGATTCGGATTCGGCGCTTGTCATCATCGACCAGACGAAGCTTCCAAATCAGCTTGAAATTCTTCATTTACACACACAGAAGGAAATCTGGGATGCGATTTACCTTCTGCAGGTCAGAGGCGCTCCGGCAATCGGTGTTGCGGCAGGCTACGGAGTGTATCTGGCAGCAAAAGGAATTGATACAGAGGATTATGCTTTTTTTGAGCAGGAATTCGTAAAGGCATCTGACTATTTGAATTCTTCACGCCCGACAGCGGTAAATCTTTCGTGGGCGCTCAAACGCATGAAGGATGTTGTTATCGCAGGACGCGGAGGCAGTGTAGCTGACGCTAAGCAGAAGCTGTTGGCTGAGGCAAAGGCGATACAGCAGGAGGATATTGATACCTGCAGGCGAATAGGTGAACTCGGGCTGTCACTCGTAAAGCCCGGAGACGGAATCCTTACTCACTGCAATGCGGGACAGCTTGCAACGAGCCGTTACGGAACCGCCACCGCACCAATGTATCTCGGTCATAAACAGGGATATCATTTCAAAATTTATTGTGACGAAACACGTCCGCTGCTGCAGGGAGCAAGACTCACCTCGTATGAGCTTTCAAGTGCGGGGCTTGATGTTACTGTGCTGTGTGACGGCATGGCAGCCTCACTCATGAAGCAGGGGAAAATACAGGCTGTTTTCACAGGCTGCGACCGTGTTGCTGCGAACGGTGACGCGGCAAATAAAATTGGTACAATGCCTTTGGCTATAGCCGCAAAATATTTCGGCATACCGTTTTATATATGCGCGCCTTCGTCAACTATCGACATGTCATCGAAAACAGGCAGGGATATAAAAATCGAACAGCGTCCTGCTGAAGAAGTCACAGAGATGTGGTATAAAGAGCGCATGGCACCGAAGGACATCAAGGTATTCAATCCGGCTTTCGATGTGACAGACGCAGAGCTTATCACTGCAATCATCACCGAAAAAGGTATTCTGCGCGCGCCTTATACGGAATCTATCAAAGCGATATTCAAATGAAATAGCAGCGTGCTTACGCGCTTAAAAAAGTCCCGGTGCTGAGCCGGGATTTTCTTTTGGTTCAATTCTTCCTTTTTACTGTCATTTATCTTATAATAGAAATGGTGTGTCAAGATTGTTTCATATATTTAAGGAGGGCAGAAAGTTTGCCGGCAATTACTTACGAATTAGTTCATCGGGATGAGAAGACAGGTGCGCGTGCAGGTATAATCCATACGCCGCACGGAAGCTTCGAAACCCCGATTTTTATGCCTGTCGGAACACAGGCAAGTGTAAAGGGAATTTCCCCGGATGAACTCAAAGAGCTTCATGCAGGTATCATCCTGAGCAATACATATCATCTTTTCCTTCGTCCCGGAATGGACCTCGTGCGCGAAGCAGGAGGTCTTCATAAATTTATGCACTGGGACCGCGGAATTTTGACGGACAGCGGCGGATTTCAGGTATTCAGCCTCGGCCCGCTCCGTAAGATAACCGAAGAAGGCGTTACATTCCGTTCGCATATTGACGGTTCCAAGCAGTTCCTTTCCCCGGAGGTCTCTATCGCGGTACAGACCGCCTTGGGTTCGGATATCGTCATGGCCTTTGATGAATGTGTGCCGTATCCCGCTGATTTCGAGTATACGAAAAACTCACTTGCCCGGACACTGCGCTGGGCAGAACGCTGTAAAAATGCAATGACGCGTGAAGACCAGGGACTCTTTGGCATTGTACAGGGCGGCATGTATCAGGAGCTTCGTCATGAGAGCGTAGACAGACTTATTGAAATGGATTTGCCGGGCTACTCCATCGGGGGACTTTCTGTAGGCGAGCCGAAGGAAATGATGTACGAGGTTCTCTCATATACAGCTGAACGGCTTCCGTCCAACAAGCCGCGTTACCTCATGGGAGTCGGAACTCCTGACTGTCTGGTGGAATCAGTAGAGCGCGGTATTGATATGTTCGACTGCGTATTCCCGACACGCGTTGCAAGAAACGGCATGGCGATGACCTGGACGGGCAGATTGGTCATGAAAAACAAGGCATTTGAACATGACCATACAGTACTTGAGGATGGCTGCGGCTGCTACGCATGCAGAAACGGATATACGAGAGCCTATATCCGCCATCTTGTCAGGGCGGGCGAGATTTTCGGACTTCGTCTGCTGACACTGCACAACCTTTGGTTCCTGCAGGATTACATGCGCAAAATGCGCAAGGCTATTCTTGAGGACCGCTTCACGGAATTTAAAAATGATTTTTTCCGAAATTACGATATGCGTGGGAAAAATTAACAAAAATATACAAAAATATTGTATAATAACTCATTGGATTATAGTTAATTAGATTACATATGTACTGGAGGAATAATTTTGAGTCAGGAAACGTTGGCAATGCTCAGCACGTACGGCCCGCTTGTTGCGGTAATGATTTTGTTCTACTTCATGCTTTACCGTCCGCAGAAGGCCGAGCAGCAGCGCCGTAAGGAAATGCTGGATAATCTCAAGGTCGGAAATGAAGTAATGACAGTCGGCGGTATATACGGTACTATCAGCCGTATGGAGGACAATGTACTCCATCTTGAGATTGCCGACAAGGTTGTCATCAAGATTGCACGCTCTGCGGTAAACACAAACATCACGACGCGTACATCCGCCAAAGCAGGCGTTGACATGCATTCGAATGAGATGAAGGCTGAATGACATCCGGTCTGACTGAAGAAAAACGTATTTTCCGCAAAACTGCGCTTGAAAAACGCAGAGCACTTTCAAATACAGAAAGAACGAATCACAGCAGCATGATACAAAAGCTGCTGTTTGATTTTTCGGTGTTCAGAGAAGCAAAGCGGATATTTGCGTTTGCATCAATGCCCGATGAAGTTCACACAAATGAAATTCTCGCAAAGATGCTTGAGGCAGGAAAGGAAGTATCCATTCCCCTCATAACCGGTCCCCGTAAAATGGAGGCTGCGGCATTTTCGGATATGGCTGACCTTGTCCCGGAAAAATATGGTATTTTGACTGTAAAACCCGAAAAACGGAGAATCCTTGACCCATCGGAACTGGATTTTGTCCTCGTACCGGGTGTCGCCTTTTCAAAGAACGGAATCCGCCTTGGCATGGGCGGAGGGTATTACGATGATTTTCTGAAAAGAGCATCATCTGCGTACCGGCTTGCGGTTGTTTACGGATGTCAGGTGTTTGATACTGTACCGCAGGAGCCGTGGGATGAGCAGGTGGATGCCATACTTACGGAAAAAGGCATCGCTGTTTGTCCGAAACGCCAGAAATAAGTGTGGTGAAAATCGTGGAAGTAAAAATAGGAATTGCCCGTACATCAAAATATGCAATGGATTACTGCGGCGACAGCTGTGATATAGCGGAGCGTCCTCACGGAGGAATATCCGCGGTCATTGCTGACGGGCAGGGAAACGGCCTTGCTGCCCATCATACCAGCAGCTGGGTTGTAAATAAAGCTGTGTCGCTTTTGGCTGACGGAGCCCGTGACGGGGCAGTTGCGCGTGCGGTACATGATTACCTCTATGCCATGAAGGATAAAAAAGTATCATGCACACTGACGGTACTGAGTGCCGACCTTGAGACGGAAACTGTCGTCATAAGCAGAAATTCGAACTGCCCGGTTATAATAAAGACGCCTGAGTACGAAACTGTATATGATGAAGAAGTTGGCCCGATTGGCGTAAACCGTCACATGAAGCCGATGATGTATGAAGTACCCTTTGAGGAAAACATGATGGTGGTCTCCTATACTGACGGAATTGCACAGGCCGGCAGAAAGCGGGGAGGCCCTCAGGCTGATTTTGAAAAAATCATGGCAATAATTCGTGACAATCCTGCCGAAGACGTAGATTACGTTGCAAAAGCGATACTTGAATACGCCTTGGAAATGGATCATGAACAGGCATCTGACGATATGACTGTCGTAGTGATGAGTATTTTGGGGCAGTCACAGTCCGGACCGAAGATAGAGCAGATTTCGGTCACATATCCGTACTGAGGAGACTTGACTATGCGAATTGCTGTCGTGGGAGTCTGTGCATCCGGTAAGACCACTCTGGTTAAAGGTCTCAAGGATGCAGGTTATGATGCATACAATGTTGCCCAGGAGCATTCCGGAATACACAATTTCTGGAATAAGCATCATCCTGATATATTAGTCATGATTGATGCAACGCTTCCTGCAATTAAAAAACGCCGGCTTGTATATTGGGATCAGGAGCGGCTGGATGTTCAGCATAAGCGTCTCGCTGACGCAAAGGCCCATGCCAATCTCTTTATACAGACGGATGCATATAATGCGGACGAGGTCCGCGAACAGGTCATTGACTACATAGAGACCTGGAAAAAGAATCAAACGGAAGGGAATGGAAATAGTTGAGGAAACAGGAATTTCTAAAGCTTATCGTATGCGTTGCGGCAATCGTAGGATTGTTTTGCGCATTCGTTTCACCGCTTGCGTATTCCATACGGCAGGGCCTTGACCTGCAGGGCGGTACACACGTTGTTCTTGAAGCAGAGGATACACCGGAGGCACCGGTTAACCATGATGCGATGGAGCGTGTTCTCCATATCATGGAAAAACGTGTCAATGAGCTTGGTCTGACAGAACCGATGATTCAGCGTCAGGGTGAACGCAGAATTATCATCGAGCTTCCGGGCATAAAAGACCCGGACAAGGCAATTGCGGTTATCGGTAAAACGGCTATGCTCGAATTTAAGGATGAAGAGGGCAACACCGTTCTTACAGGTACAGACCTCAAGGATGCAAAGGAACAGACTGACCAGCAGAATCAGCATCTCGTTTCCCTCGACTTCTCTGACGAGGGCGGAAAGAAATTTGCTGAACTCACAACCAAGAACGTAGGACGCCGTATTGCGATTCTCCTTGATGGAGAAGTACTGACCGCTCCGAACGTAAAAGAACCAATAACAGGCGGCAAAGCTGTCATCACAGGACAGCGCTCCCTCGAAGAAGCGCATAACCTTGCTATTCTCCTCCGCAGCGGCGCGCTCCCTGTAAAGGTCAATATCATCGAGACACGCACAGTAGGACCGACACTTGGACAGGACTCCAAGGACAAGAGTGAATTCGCTTTCACAATCGGTATCGGCGCAGTCCTCGTATTCATGCTGCTCTTCTATCGTCTTTCGGGACTCATTGCAGATATCAGCCTTATGGCGTATGTACTGCTGCTCCTTGCGGCGCTCAAGTTCCTTGATGCGACGCTTACACTTCCGGGTGTTGCCGGTATCATACTTTCAGTTGGTATGGCCGTCGATGCGAACGTCCTGATATTTGAGCATTTCAAAGAAGAATACAAAAAAGGGTCAACACTTCGCATGGCTATGAACAACGGATTCAAGCGTGCGTTTACAACGATTTTTGACTCTAACCTTACAACGATTATTGCCGCGATGGTGCTGTTTGCTTTCGGAACAGGGTCTATCCGCGGATTTGCGATTACCTTGGGACTTGGTGTTGTACTGAGCATGTTTACGGCAATCACATTGTCGAACTTCATGCTGAAAATGCTTGTAGGCTCGAATATGGTTACAAGCCCGTTCCTGTTGGGTGCGCATGCACGAGAGGAAGGAACGGAGGTGAATAACCGTGTTTGAGAATACAAAGTTTGATATCGTC
>Ga0256405_10008558_pt1 | contig 14578 bp, 14 predicted proteins | sample RumenRJG_02DNA_FD_189096 | JGI IMG/M metagenome (GOLD analysis project Ga0256405, IMG submission 189096) | Bovine rumen microbial communities from Lethbridge, Alberta, Canada - RJG_02 | ecosystem: Host-associated > Mammals > Digestive system > Stomach > Rumen | place: Canada: Alberta...
TTATGTGAAATTGGTCCTTAAGATCCTGTAACGATATGATCGACCTCGTGCATGAGGTCTTTTGTCGATTCATAAAGCGCATCATAGATCGCCTGGTATTTCTCGTAGACCAGATGGTTTTTCTGATCCGGCGTATAGGTCTTACCCGGCTTGATGAACTTCAACATGCTGTCATAGGTCTCAAAACCGGGATAACGGATGGCTGATGCGGCCATCAATGCGTCACCGAAGCTTGCGCCGATGTTGACGAGCGGCGAAGAGACTTCCATGCCGAGCACGTCGGCAATGATCTGCATCCACACTTCGTTCAGCGTTCCGCCGCCGGTCACGAAGATCTGATCGATCGGAATGTCGTGCGCCTTCATGAGCTTGAGCTGCTGATTGATGGAATAGGCAACACCTTCCAAAGCCGAGCGGTACATGTGCGCTCTGCTGTGAGAAAGCGTAAGTCCAAATAAGATGCCCTTAGCTGCCGGATCGTTGATCGGCGTCCTTTCGCCTGCCCAGTATGGCAGAGTGATGAGCCCTTGACTTCCTGCCGGGATCTCACTTACCCCGTCCATCATCGTGACGTAGGCGTCTGTCCCTTCTTCCTGTTCCCTGAGTAAAGCGTCCTTGAACAGGGTATCGCGATACCATTTGGTCAGAGAGCCTGCAGTATTGGTGCCGGCTGATATGTCGCAAAGGCCCGGTACGATGAATTCTTCTCTCCACAGACGTTCATCATCGATGAGCCTGTCGGTCCCTAAGATCATGTAGACGGAAGAGCCCAGCTGTATCATCATCTTGCCGGGAGAAACGACACCGACCGAGATGGCTTCGGCACCTGAGTCATCCGTTCCGGTAAGTACCGGTGTGCCCTCCGCCAGGCCGGTCTGCTGCGAGGCTTTCTTTGTCACATAGCCGACGACGTCCGTCGCTTCGCGGATCTCTGCCAGCTGATCGGGACGGCATATCGGTGCGCAATACTTTTCCACCGGTTTCCAATCCGGCCCGTAGAGCGGATTGAAGCTGGCCAGTCCCAGGAACTTGTCGACGACATAATTGCCCGTAAGCTTGGCCGTCAGGTACGTAGAGGCGGTGATGAACTTATAGGTCTTTTCATAGACTTCCGGTTCCTTGTTTTTGATCCACAGGATCTTGGGCATGACATCGGAGGAGCACAAAGGTCTGCCATACCACGCACGGATCTGTTCCTCACCATACATTTCCGTGAGCTGTTCCATTTCATCGGTCGCTCTGGCATCGATGCCGTAGAGGATGGCTTTTCTTAGCGGCTTACATTCCTCATCGACCGGCAGACAGTCCGCTCCTAAGGCGCTGGTGCCTATGGCTTTGATGTCCTTGGGATCGACACCGCTTTTTTCGATCAGTGCCTTGGAGATGATGCAGAAGTCGCCCCACCAATCAGACTCCGCATCGTGTTCGTAATGGCCCGGTGCCGGATTGGTCATGGAATGCTGCGTGGAATGTTTGGCGATGATGTTCCCCTGCTCATCGATCAGTACACCTTTGCTGGAATTGGTACCGGTATCGATACCCATGAAATACGCTTTTGCCATATCGTCATTCTCCTTTGTAAACGATCTTTCCGTCGCATACGGTCATGCAGACTTTAAGATCTCTGACATCATCCGATGATGTTTCAAATATATTGCCGTCAAGTGCGGCGAGATCGGCTTTCTTATTCACTTCTATTGTACCGAGCTGATCTTCCTTGCAAAGATCATAAGCTCCTCCATACGTCCAGGCTTTGAGCAGTTCGGGAAGCGTAAGGGTATTTTCTGCATTGAACGGTTCGCCGCCTTCCGGGAAATAGCCGCCGACGGCGTGGTAGACCGATTGCGGGATGTCATCTATGAGCAGCGGCAGGTCCGTACCGCAGGAGATGACCACGCCGCCGTCAGCCATCTTGCGACGGTTCCAGTAGTATCTTCCTCTTTCTTCGCCGATCTTTTCATTGATCATCGCGATCTTGTCTTTGCGGTTGGCGATGGACTGGATCTGCGGATAGATCTCGGCAACGACACCCATCTTTCCCATGCGTTCAAGGTCTTTGGGATCGGAGAATTCCAGATCGGTGATCGCCTGCCGGTTCACCATCTTTCCGTTTTCATCTCTCTTGCAGGTCTCGTAGATGTCCAGAACTTTTGAAATGGCTCCATCGCCTTGGGCATGTAAGGAGAAGCGGAAACCTTTTTCATCTGCCTTCCTTGTATCTGAGCCAAGCTTTTCCCAGTTGATGTCCTGCTTACAGCAGAAATCCGTATTTTCATATGGCCTCTTGAGATCGGCGCAGTATTGCGAGATTGAACCGTCGGTCATCTGGTTGTAGCCGGAGAAGGTCACCTTGTCGCCTTTGAACATCTCGCGCATCTTCTCGCCATAGGTGAGATCCATTTCCTTTGCGACCGGCTGGGACATGAAGCTGACGCGAAGTGTCAGCCGATCTTCTTTTTCCAGTTCTTTAAGGACATCGGTAAAGCCGTAATAGTCATCGAAGCCCATCTCTTTGATGGAAGTGACGCCTTTGGAATTCATCATCTTCATATAGTCGAGAAACTGCGGTACGATGAAGTCTTTATCTGAAAGAACATACGGAAAGATGCGGACATAGGCTTCCGGATAGCAGGTATCCGGCGTGAAGCGAAACTCCCTGATCGCAGCCTCGTTCATGGAACAGGTCTCGCATCCTTTCATGAAAGCGACGACGGGACGATCCGGGAAAGCGGCATCAAGATCTTCTTTGTCTATGGCGACACGTAAGCCATGGCCGAAGACAGGTCCTTCTTTTTCGCAGGCCTTAAGAACTTTCAGAGCCTGATGGCTGCTGATGCAGTCGCTGAGATCTTCGCCAAGGTAACCGACGACATAGCCGGAAAAGAAACAGTGGACATCGCTGAAGCCCGGCGTGAGGGTCCTGTTTCCCAGTTCGATGATCTTTGTGTCGGATCCGATCACCTCTTCGTCCGGCATCCCCTTACCCACCGCACAGATGCGGTCGCCTTTTACGGCTACATAGCCGGAAAAAGGAAGATCTTCAAGGGCAGTAAAAATACAATCAGATTTAAAAATAAGATCAGCTTTCCCATTCATATGATGTGTTCTCCTTGTGATAGATAAGACAAGTTAAAAGTAACACATATTTGTTTCCTATTCAATAAAGATGTAGTTAACAATTTCAAATTAATCGCAACAAGATTATCAAAATACAGACAAATTAATCATGATTTCACAAAATTCATCTATTTATGGTATACAGGATAGCGTTTTATAGTATAAAATATGTTTGAAATAAAAATAACTTGCATAATAATCGATAATGGTATTATGATGGAATTATAGAGCAGGGAAGATTGCGGGCGAACTCTTGCAGATACGGTTTTCCTGCATGATCCACACATTATTCACGTTCTTTATTTATAGGAGGGGTTAAATGGAAACCAAAAAGAACAATGAACTAGGCAGGAAACTGGGCTTAGGTGCGGTCATCGCCCTTGGTGTCGGTACAACGGTCGGTTCAGGCATTTTCTCATCTCTCTCAGAAGTCGCCAACGCCTCAGGAAGCATGTTGTTCCTGTTCCTGGCATTCATCATCGGCGGCCTTCTGCAGATCCCGGCAAACTTCTGTTATTCAGAACTAGCCTCTGCTTATCCTGAAGACGGCGGACAGTACGTCTACTTCCGTGAAGCGGGCTCACGTTTACTGGCGTTCCTTTGCGGATGGATCTCGATCTTAGCTACTGACCCGCCTTCCATCTCCATCATGGCTCTGGCGATCGTCAACCACCTGGCGTTCTTCGTTCCGATGTCAAACATCACACTGAAGTTACTGGCAGTTGCGTTCGTTCTGATCTTCATGTTCTTACACTTAAGGTCCGTTGAAGGCGGCGGCGCGTTCCAGACAGTTATTACGGCTTTCAAGATCATTCCGTTCGCATTGATCATCGGTATCGGTCTGTTCAATCTGAACTCTGAGCTTCTGCTTTCGACGAAGACTCTGGCAGGATTCACAGGCGGACTTGGCATCACGGCTCTGATCGCCGGCGTTGCAGGTACCACATGGTCATACGATGGCATGGGTGCTGCCTGCTACATGTCCGGTGAGATCAAAGATCCGCACAAGAACATGCCTAGAGGTCTGATCCTGACTGCGATCATCGTCTTGGCATTATACGGCGGTCTGACATTCGTCGCTTCCGGTCTTCTGACCGTTGATGAGATCGCTGCTTCCGATGCGCCGATCGCCTTAATGGCGTCCAAGCTTCCGGTCATCGGTAATGTTGCCGGTGTCGCCGTTGCAATCATGGCGATCATCGTCGTCTTGGGATCTCTGTCATCCTGCATCCTGTTCCAGCCGCGTATCGAATACGCAATGGCAAAAGACGGTCTGTTCTTCAAACAGTTCGGTCTGGTCCATCCGAAGTGGGAAACGCCTTACTTCTCGATCCTGGTACAGTGCGCGCTCGGTATCGTACTGATCTTCGCTACCGATATCGCCGGACTCTTAGGTTACTTCACAATGATCGCTTTGACAAAGAACGCTCTGACTTTCGGTACGATCTTCGTGCTCAGAAAGAAAGGTGCAGCCGGCGGATACAACCCGACTTACAAGTGCCCGGGCGGTCTGCTGATGCCGATCATCGCGATCTTCATGACCTGCACACTGATCTATGGCGAGATCACCTATGCTCCGATCCCATCTCTGATCTGTGCGGCTCTCACATTCATTACCGGTATCCCTGCTTATCACTTCTTTGAAAGACAGTCCAAAAAGGCCTGATCATCAAAGGATAATCTGAAAAGGATGCAGGACTTCCATGTCCTGCATCCTGTATCTTTAAAAGAAAAAAGATATCTTTCTTTCCGATATCTGCCGATCGTTTATCGGAAATAACGGAAACAAAGATATACAATAATCGCGAGGTGGATCTATGAAATTAGCAGCAGTCGGAAGCAACTGTATCGATCATTACAACAATATCGAAGGCGGCAAGTCCTATCCGGGCGGCGGACCGGTCAACATGGCGGTATACACCGTACGTAACGGCGGTGAAGCCTCCTATATCGGACCGATCGGAAACGATGCGTTCGGGAAGATCATGTACGATGCCGTCAAGGCAAAAGGCGTCGATGTCTCCCATATGCATGTAAAGGAAGGAAACACTGCCGTCACGCAGGTCGAGCTGATCGACGGCGAGCGGGTCTTCGGTGACTATGACGAAGGCGTCCTGTCCGATTATGTCCTTTCCGCCGAAGACATGGATTTCATCTGCAGACATGACGTAGTGGTCTGCGATCTTTGGGGCAAGGTGGAAGGCCAGTACAAAGACCTCAAGGATAGAGGAATGACTACGGCTTTTGACTGCGCAACAAGGCCTGAAGACAAGGAAGCGCAGACAGCGATGCCGTATTCCGATTATCTTTTCTTCTCGAGCGATGAAGGCGATACGCCGGAACTGCGAAAACAGATGAAGGAATATCACGACAAAGGCCCGAAACTCGTCGTAGCGATGCTTGGAACAGACGGCAGTCTCTGCTATGACGGCAAGGAGTATCATTCCTACGGCATCGTGGAATGCGACAAGGTCGTCGATTCAATGGGAGCCGGCGATTCGTATATCGCGGGTTTCTTAAGCGGCATCGTCGAAGGTCTGTCCGTAGAGGAATGCATGCACAAAGGGGCAGCGACGGCTACCGAGACATTAAAATATTTCGGAGCGTGGTAGGATGGCGGATCTCAAGGGAAGCTTTTATTCGGCAAGTCTGAAACGCAACGTTTCGATCTGTGTCATCTTTCCGGATCGTTCCAATGATGTCGATCCTCTTTATGAAGACGAACCCAAGGTCTTATATCTCTTACATGGCTTAGGCGGAAACGAAGAGGAGTGGATGCGTTTTTCAAAGATCGAATACTATGCCAAGAAATACAACTTCATCATTGTCATGCCGGGCGTGGAGAGAAGTTTTTACTGCAATACCAGTTACGGGATCAATTATTTTGATTTTGTTGCGGAAGAATTGCCCAATCTGGCAGACAAATGGTTTAAGATAAGTACAAAAAAGGAAGATACCTTCATTGCCGGCGAAAGCATGGGCGGCTATGGCGCTTTGAAGGTCGCCTTGTCGAGGCCCGACAGATTTGCGGCAGCCGCATCACTGTCCGGGGTCGTCGATTATGAAAGTTTCAGAAACAAGATTCAAAGCGAAGAATTCACGGAGATGAAGGAGGAAGAATATGCCTTCCTCAAGGATGAAGATACGCCATACACGCTGGCGCAAAAGATCTCAAAAGAGAAAGAAAAGCCGGCACTGATCCTACAATGCGGGAGCAATGACTTTCTGCTCGAAGACAATCGCGGGTTTTCCGCCTCACTGAAGGAGCTTGGCTATGATCACATATATAAAGAGGGTCCGGGTGATCACGAATGGCCATACTGGGACAAAGCCATCCAGTACGCCTTCATGTTCTTCCGAGGACTCGATATCGAAAACGGCAGACTGTATTAAGGAGGAAGAAGATATGTATACAGCGGAAAAATGGAAAGAAACGCAGGGTCCCTGCCTCAGGAATTTTGATGAGGACTTTACCAGGTCGAGCATCAACGGCGCTCTGGCTTTACGTCCGCAGATCGAAAAGATCATCGATGATATCTGGGAGAAAGGTTTTGACAGGATCTTCTTCATGGGCATCGGCGGTACCTGGGCAAGTGCCATGCAGGTGGAAGTGTACATGCGCGGAAGATCCGCATTGCCGGTCTATGTGGAGAATGCGGCAGAATTTCTGACGACCGGAAACAAGCGCTTCACGAAAGATTCCGTTCTGATCTATTCTTCCGTCTCCGGCAACACCAAGGAAATGATCGAGCTTGTCGACAAGGTCAAAGGAATGGGTGCCCGTGTCTTTGCCTTCATCGATACGCCGGGTTCGATCCTGACCGCGGAAGACAAACAGGACTACCTTGTCATCTACAAGATGAATGAACAGCTCAAGTTCTATATGGTCGCCAACTATCTGATGTACAAGAACGGCGAATTTGACGAATACGAAAGATACAACTCCGAGATGGAAACTTATCTTGCGGAGGCTTTGATAAATGTGGAAAAGGAAGCCGATGCCTGGGCTTATGACTATGCGAAAAACAAGGCCGCATTCTTAAAGGAACATCCGGATCTTCCGCACTACTTCGTCGGCTGCGGCAATCAGTATGGTGCGACCTACTCCTATGCGATGTGCTACTGGGAGGAACAGATGTGGATCCGTACCAAGTCGATCTCGGCACCGGAATTTTTCCATGGCATGCAGGAGATCATCACTGCCGATACACCGGTCACTCTGTTCATCGGTGAGGATGAACAGCGTCCTCTGGCCGAAAGAGTCGCCAGATTCTTACCGAAAGTCTGCGGCAACTACACGATCATCGATACGAAAGAGTTTGAGCTCAAAGGGATCTCGGAAAAGTTCCGCGGAAGCATCTCCCATCATGTGATGCGGGCAGTCAATGCGAGAGTCGATAATTATATGGAGCTCTTCCTCAGGCATCCGTTATCGGTCAGAAGATATTACAGACAGTTTGAGTATTAATTGGGATGGCCGTCTGTGACGGCCGTTTTTATAGAAAAAGGAGAATAGAAATATGTGGACTGAAGAGATGTTCAAAGTGAAAAAACCGATCATTGCCATGCTGCACCTGGACCCGTTACCGGGCGATCCGATGTGGAAATACGGCATGACCATGGACGATGTCGTTGAAGACGCCAGAAAAGACCTCAGAGCTCTGCAGGATGGCGGCGTGGATGGGATCATCGTCTCCAACGAATTCAGCTTCCCTTACCAGCGCAATATGGACCGCAATACCGTGGCAGCCATGGCCTATGTCATCGGCAATCTCAAGCCGGAGATCAGAGTCCCGTTTGGCGTCGATGCGATCTCAGACGGTATCGCCTGCCTGGAACTGGCAGCCGGTGTCGGTGCCGACTATGTAAGAGGTACCTTCTCGGGCGTCTATGTCGGCGACGGCGGTTTCTACAACAACGATTTCTCTGAAGTCATACGCCGCAAGTATGCCTTGCATCTCGATGAACTGAAGATGTTATATTTCATCAATCCGGAATCGGATCAGCCTTTGGATCTTCGTCCTTTGAAAGATATCGCCAGGACGACGATCGCCAAAGCGGCACCGGATGGCTTATGCATATCGGCAGATGCGGCCGGACAGGATGTCGATGATGATCTGATCATCTCGGTCAAGGAATACAATCCGGAAGTCGTTGTCTTATGCAATACCGGATGCCGTGTTGATACGATACGCCGCAAGCTGAAATATGCCGATGCGGCAGTCGTAGGAACGACGTTCAAATACGACGGCAAGCTGGAGAATCACGTCGATGTCAGCCGCGTTAAGGAGTTTATGAACGAAGTTTATAAGATCAGAGAAGAACTGTAAACGGAGGAAAAAACATGAGAGTAGCCGAGATCGGTGACAACTGTATCGACTTATATGAAAGGATAGGACGCAAGTACCCGACAGGCAATGTCGTGGATACCGGTGTCAATCTGAAGAAACTTGGCGTGGATGTTTCGATCATTTCCACGACGGGTTCCGATGAAAACGGAAAGTGGATGATAGAGTCTTTGAAAGAAGAAGGCTTGGACATCTCGCACCTGAAAGTTGCGCAAGGAAAGACTGCCATCACCTATATGGATATGGATGGCAATGACCGCATCCACGGGGACTATGAGGAAGGTGTACTGGCCGATATGGTCTTCGATGAGGAAGATATCCGCTTCGCGTGTCAGCATGATCTTGTCCATTCCGCCTTGTGGGGGATGGCTGAAAAGGCACTGCCGAAGATCGCGGAAAGCAAAACGCCGATCGCATTTGACTATGCGGACCGTCTCGACCATAAGCTGGTCGAAGAGACCCTTCCATATGTGACCTATGGCTTTTATTCCTACCACAACGGAAGAGATGAATATATCGAGAAGTATCTGAAAGACAAAGTGGACAGAGGCATGAAGGTCGCTGTCGCCACCTTTGGCGAACAGGGATCGCTGGCATACGACAAAGACGGATTCCATGAGGGACACATCGTCCCGGCAAAAGAGGTCGTCAATACGGTCGGTGCAGGCGACAGCTTCATCGCCGGCTTCTTATATGGCATATTGAACGGCTGGAAGATCGAGGAATGTTTACACAAGGGGGCGGAAGTCGCTTCCAAAGTCGTCGAAGTCTTTGAGCCTTGGGTGAAATAGAAGGAGAAATTCATGAAACTTGGAATGTTTACCAGCGGATATCAGCGCAATGACCTGGAACACATCTTCATCGATGCGAAGCGTTTCGGCTACGACTACATCGAGTTATGGGGCGGCAGGCCGCATGCCTATGCCCCGGACCTCAAGGCCGGCGGCATCGATGAGATCAAGAGACTGCGCGATAAATATGAGATCGAGATCCGCGGCTATTGCCCGGAACACAACGCTTATCCGTACAACTACATGATCGGTTCGGAAGCGATGCGTAAGGAAGCCATCGACTATCTGAAACTGTGTTTCGATATGGCGAAGGAGATGGGTGCCGATTATACTCTGATCTCGGCCGGACATGCCGGCTATGGCGCGACTTACGATGAGATCTGGGACAGACTTTTAAAGAGCGTCAGAGAGCTCACCGATCATGCGGAAAAGATCGGCATGAAGATCGTCATGGAAGCATTGACGGTCTATGAATCCAATGTCATCAAAAGCGCCAACGATCTGCAGAAACTGTTCAAGGCGATAGACTCTCCATGTCTTGTCGGCATGTGCGACCTGGTCCCGCCGTTCACCCAGTATGAAAGCATCATGGACTACTTCGACAAGCTCGGCGACAAGATGTACCACCTGCATCTGATCGATGGAGTGAAGGATTCCGATGATCACGTGATGCCTGGGGAAGGAAGCATCCCCCTGCCTGAACTGATCAAGGAACTCAAAGAGATAAACTATGACCGCACGGCGACGATCGAACTGGTCACCGGTTACATCAACGAGCCGCGTTTCTACGCCAGACGGGCAGTAGACAACGTGCGTGCGATGATGAAGGAAGCGGGTTTTTAATGGTCATCGATATCCACGTCCATCCGGCCTTCTTCGAGCCGATCAACGAAGATGAAAAGAAGGAAGAGCTCAGACACGATGAACTCAATCTGCATAAAAACGGAACGGCACCATTGAAACATTTCTTCAACAAGATGAACTGCGCGAAGATCGACTATGCGGTATTGCTTCCGGAAGATTACAGCACGAGGATGAATGGCAAAGTCCTCGTCTCCAATGAAGAGATAAAGAAGCTCGTCGACATGGCGCCGGATCGTTTCGTTGGTTTCGCCGGCGTCGATCCCCATGATGAAAAGGCGGCCGAAAAACTCGAATACGCCTTTTCCGTTCTGGATCTCAAAGGACTGAAGCTTCATCCTTCCAGGCAGGATTTCCATCCAAGTGACAGCTTCATGGATGATATCTATGATGTCTGCGAGAAATACGACAAGCCGATCCTATTTCATGCCGGACTCTCTTTTGAGCCCCACACGACGAGCAAGAACTGCCGTCCGTTGGATTTTGAGGATCTGGCAGAAAAAAGAAAAGATCTTCGCATCTGTCTTGCCCACTTCGGCTGGCCATGGGTCAGGGAGACGGCGATGCTGATGCTGAAGTATCCCAATGTCTATACCGATACCGGCGCTTTGTATTTTGACAGCGCCAGAGAATTCTATACACAGATGCTGACAAAAGACGTACCGATGACATGGATCGACAGGTCACTGCGTCATCAGGTGATGTTCGGCACCAACGATCCGCGCTTTGAGATGATCCGCATGTCGGAAGCCATCGAAGGTCTGGGGTTCAGAGAATCGACGATCGAACTCATCAAAGGGAAAAACGCGATCGAATTCATGCACTACGATCCGTCAGGGAGGAACTCATGATCAAGATCATACCTTTACAGATCATGACCGATCAGTATAACCAATATTTCATCATCACAGAAGATGTGAAAAAAGCCATAGCGGCTTCCGGTATCAGAAACGGCATGGTCACGGTGGAAACCAAACACACCACGACCGGCATCACGGTCAACGAGGCTCTGGAATGTCTGGAGAGCGACATCGACGTTTTTCTCAAGAGACTGATCCCGGAGGATGCCCCCTACTCGCATTGCCACATGCTGCCGGATTACGGAAGCACGGGCGGAAACCCGACAGGACACCTCAAAGCTCTTCTGACCGGCAACCATTGCCACTTCCCGATCATTGACGGGAAGATGTTCGCCGGCGGAGCGCAGGACATCTGGTTCTGCGAATACGACGGTCCCTCACAAAGGACAGTCAACATCATCATCGAAGGAAGCGAATAGAAAAAAGACCCCGCATATGTGATACGGGGTCGCTTGTTATTCGGGGATGAAGGTCCTCAGGTGATCGAGGCTTCGTCTATGGGCGTCATGAGGGTCGAACCAGTAGATGGAATCGTTGATCTCAAGATCGATGACGGAAGAATAGTCGTGTTTTTCCAGCGTCTTGATATATTCTTTCAAAGGAAGATCGCCGCTGCCGCAGATCTCGTGGTGGGCATCGGAGAAATGGATGAAGCCGATCTTATCTTCACCGAAGGTGTCATAGTACATCTCAAGATCTTCTCCTGCCACCGCCATGGCGACCAGGTCGACGCAGATCTTGAGGTTTGGCGAATCTACCGCGTCCAGGATCTTCTTGATGCCATGGATGTCATGACACAGGTTGGACTCGTACGGCTGCAGCTGTTCAAGCATCATCGTGATGCCCTTTGCCTTTGCATCCTCGACGATCTTAGTGATCGAATCGATGCAGATATCCATCGATTCTTCAACAGGAAGATCTCGAAGCCCGGTACCGGTATTGATGAACAGGCGGTCTGTACCGAGGGTCAGCGCATCATCCATCGATGTACGGAAGAAATCGATGGTTCTTTGTACGGTCTTCTTATTGGGATCGGCGATACCGTAAGGATAGGCGAGCGTCTCCGGGGTGTAGATGACGAATCGCATCCCCTTATCTTCCACCTTCTTTCTTAATTCTTTGAGATAGGTTTCGGCTTCCTTATCGGTATAATCGAAGTGGTAATAATGCGGGATGCCGCCCCAGAAATCGATGTTCTTAAGTCCGATCTTTTCAAAGGAATCCAGGACGTAGTCAAAAGAGTATTGCTGGTAGGATACGGTCATCGCCGCAAAGTCGTTCAGAGTGATCTTTTTCATTATCGTTTCCTTTTTAAAAAGCTTCCTTACTACTATAATAAAAGACAGGAAACGGGGATAACAAGCTATATGAATACATCTGTAACAAAGGTACAGCCGGGCATGGAGGCCATCGAAAAACTCGAGGACTTCATTAAGGTCAATCGTCTCAAACCGCACACCAGGATCCCTTGCGAAAAGGACCTGTGCGATCTTTGGGGTGTCAGCCGTTCGACCCTGCGGCAGGCTGTCGATGAGCTGGTGGAAAACGGCATCCTCTACCGCGTGTTGAATAAGGGTGTCTATGTCGCGGAACCCAGATACCCCAGAGACATGGCGGGTGTCGACGCGATGGTCCGTGACCTGATCGATCAGGGAAATCTTGTCAGCAAAAAGATCCTGACGATGAACGTGATCGAAGCCAACAAACAGATCGCCCGCAAGCTGCAGGTGAAACTGGGCACCAAGGTCTATGAGATCATCAAGTGCCGCAAGATCAACGACGTGCCCTGCACGATCGAAACGACCTACATCGACGCGGAACGCTATCCCGGCTTCATAGATCACTACAACGAGAACGCTTTGATGGAACCGATCTTTGAAGAGAATTACGACACTTACCAGACATCCGGCACCGAACACATCAACGTCACCTACGCCACGCAGGCGGAAGCGGAAGTTCTGGGCATCGAAAGCGGCGAACCGTTATTCTATGCGTCGGGTGTCGCTCTGGATCAGAATGGCGAAGTGGTCATGTTTTATAAACAGCTGATCCGTTCGGACAAGTTCATATTCGTGGCGACGGTGGAGAGCTAGAATGGCAAAGACAGATTACAAGATGCCGATCTACCTGCAGCTCAGGGAGATCATACGAAATAAGATCGATGACGGTGAATATATGCCGGGCACGGCCATCCCGTCGGAAAACAAGCTTGCCGAGACTTTCGGCATCAACCGTATCACCATACGAAATGCGGTCGACGCCTTAGTCAATGAAGGACTTCTGAGAAGAGTGCAGGGCAAGGGTGTTTTCGTCGTCGGTAAAAAGAATGAGCTTTCTATCGAGGAGCATGCCGGCTTTGTCGGCGATGCGATCCGCAGCGACTCGCGGGTATCGATCAAGGAACTGCAGAAATCCGAACGGGAAGCCGGAAACAAGTATGCCAACCTCTTCGGGCTTGAGCTTGAGGACGAGATCTACTACATCCGGCAGATGCATTCGCTCAACGGCGTCGAGACTTCGATCGAAGAATTCTTCATGCCCAAGAAGATCCTTCCTTCCCTGGATTCGATCAATTCCTCGGTCTTCACCTTCCGTGACATCCTTTCCTTCTATGGCATCAAACTGGAAAAGATGACCCAGACCCTGAGGATCATCAAGGGGTCCGCCAAGGTCAGGAAACTGCTCAATGTGCCTGAAGGCGTAGCGATCTTCTTACTGGAATGCGACTTCTACAACGAGAAGAACGAAGTCATCGCCCACTCCATCTCGAATATCCGCAGTGATATGCAATCCTTCAGCGTCAGCTTGCACAAATAACGGCGTTTGAAGTTGAAATCAGAAGATCTTACAATAAAATCGAGGTCACGAATGACGTATATAACAGGAGGTTATAAAATGAAGAGATTACTTACAGCTCTTTTACTGGCGATGCTGGTACTCAGCGGCTGTGCGAAAAAAGAAGAAGCTCCGGCAGAGCCGGAAGCAACGATCCTGATCAAGGTCAATACGGAAGGCATCGGCTGCATCGAAGTTGCCGAGGGTGAAGAAACACCTGTCATCGACAAGGAGTTCCCTGCCCAGTCCTTCGGTTCCATGTTTGCCAAAGGCACCAAGGTCACGATGCTGGCATATGAGAGCGAAGACAACTATCACTTCGTCAAATGGACGAAGAACGGCGAAGACTATGCGACTGATGAACAGATCACGGTAACGGTCGAAGAAGAAGCGGAATATGTTGCCGTCTTCATGCTATCCGGCGGATGGGATGGTCCGACGGCCGAAAAGATCGAAGATGCCAAGACGATGGGTGATATCCTGGGCTTACCGATGTTTGCCTCTTCTTCATCAGAAGAAAAAGTCGTACAGGTCTTTGAGCTCAATGGCGTACAATACCGCGCCGTCGCACTCTTACCGGAAGATGTCTCCAAGGCATTATGGGCACTCGATTTCTCTGATCCGGACTATGAAAACAAGTTCAACGAACTGGTAGCACCGTTAGAGATCGATCACATCGTCGACCTCAGTGCACAGATCCCGACGCAGGAAGAGCTCGACAAGAACATCGGCAAGACGGGTGAAGAGCTCGTCAATGAAGGCTGGA
>Ga0256405_10008559_pt1 | contig 14577 bp, 10 predicted proteins | sample RumenRJG_02DNA_FD_189096 | JGI IMG/M metagenome (GOLD analysis project Ga0256405, IMG submission 189096) | Bovine rumen microbial communities from Lethbridge, Alberta, Canada - RJG_02 | ecosystem: Host-associated > Mammals > Digestive system > Stomach > Rumen | place: Canada: Alberta...
GGTCTTTTCATGCCGGATATCACGCCGGTCATTTCCCAAGATCTGTCCGCGGACCACAACCTCGCCGATCTCACCGATAATATCTGCGATGCGGATCGCGTCTGCGACCACCTCCCGGCCGAAAATAACATCGGGGTGAGAAGATCTTTTGAGGGAATACTCCCGCTCTCCCTTTCCTCCGCCGTTTCTGCCGGACCGGCCGTTCCCGCGGCCGTATTTTCCCATGCCGCGGCCCTGGCCTTTGGCTAAAGGAGCGCCAGCTGCAGCCTGCTGTACACCCGGATCGGAAGAACTGTTGCTGACGGAAGTTTTTTCCGCTATTTCGGCGTTTTTGCTGTCGGAAGCTTTTTCGGCTTCTCCACTGACTGTCCCATAGTTCAGGGCTCCGTCCGTCTCCGCCGCATAGGCAGTTTCCTTCCCGGATCCGCTGTAGAAACTGTCGGACGAATGATTATTGTCGTCGACAAGGGCTTCTGTTTTTTCCATGGGCTTTAAGGTCACAGTGAAAGTTGCAGGCACGCCGCACCGGTCCCTGAAAATGCGGTTCAGGGATTCCTCCAGGCGCTCCTGCAGCTGGCGGCTGATACAGGTCTCACGCATACAGACATCGATTCTGCCGTCATCCTCATAGGTGATCTTGGCATCCCGGAAAAAGACGCCCATGACCGGTGAATATGAGGCGATCTCACAGCTGATGGAGTCGCTGTAGGCTTCCATCAGGGACTTTGGCGTATACTGGGCGGAGAGATTATAGTGTTCCTCCACATAGACCTCGACCCGGCGCTCTCCGAAGAGCTGTTCTTCCATGGCTCTCTGCATGCGAAAAACCCGATCCTTGTGGATCAGGTGATCAGAGCGCAGGCAGACCTTCAGCCTGGTACGCTCACGATTGGCGGCCAGCCTTTCAACCTGTGTGTCCTGAAAATATTCCTGAAGATCCTTTCGGACTTTCAATTTTGGAAAAACGTCAAAAAAAAGTTTGGACATACATGCCCCCCATGCCCTTCTGTTCACAAACAAATATGACGAAAACTACGCGCTGCTTTATGCGATTTATTTCCAATGGTCCAGTTCGTATTTAAGTGCATCGAGGAGTTCTTCCTCCTTCATCTTGCGCACGATCTGTCCGTGCTTGATGAGAAGTCCTTCTCCGTTTCCGCCCGCGATCCCGATATCTGCTTCCTTGGCCTCACCGGGGCCGTTGACCGCACATCCCATGACGGCGACTTTAATATTGAGGTCGTAGCCCTGCACCATGGTCTCCACCTTGTTTGCCAGGCCGACCAGATCGATCCTGGTCCTGCCGCAGGTAGGACATGAGACGACGTCGATGCCGCCCTTGCGAAGACCAAGGGTCCGGAGAATCATCCTGGCAGACTTGATCTCTTCCACCGGGTCTCCTGTCAGAGACACGCGGATGGTGTCACCGATCCCCTGGTAGAGGATGATGCCCAGTCCCGCTGCGGACTTGATATTTCCGCTGTACAGGGTGCCCGCTTCGGTAATGCCTACGTGAAGCGGATAGTCAGACCTTTCCGCAAGAAGTTCATGGGCCCGGGCGCAGGTGAGGACATCCGAGGATTTAATGCTGATGACCATCTGGTCGTAATCACATTCCTCGATCATACGAACCTTGTCCAGAGCACTTTCTACAAGCCCCTCTGCAGTCACACCGCCGTATTTTGCGACCAGCTCCTTTTCCAGAGAACCGCTGTTGACACCGACACGGATCGGTACACCGCGTTCTTTTGCCACTTTGACAACGGCTTCGATCTTGTCGCGGCCGCCGATATTGCCGGGGTTGATGCGGATCTTATCAGCGCCGTTTTCCATGGCGCGGACAGCCATCCTGTAATCAAAGTGAATATCCGCCACCAGCGGAATATGGATCCTCTTTTTGATCTGTCCGATCGCCAGAGCAGCCTCTTCTGTGGGACAAGTGCAGCGGATGATCTCGCACCCTGCTTCCTCGAGACGCAGGATCTGGGCAGTCGTTGCCTCCACATCCTCCGTAGGTGTATTCGTCATGGACTGGATGAGGATCGGGTTTCCGCCGCCGATCACTCTGTCTCCGATCCGTATCGTCTTTGTGTGGTCACGATATGTCATTTTTCACTCCATTCCGGAACATTGTGCTGTTCCATTATTCCCGTTTTTTCATGAGAAACAAACAAAACTGATACGCAAAGCCGGATTGTACGGGGCCCGGCCGCAAAAATGCAGCCGCCGCGCAATCCGGCCGGTTTTATGAAAAGAATTTGGAAATATCATTAAAGAGGACCAGGATCATCACAAACATGAGTACGGCAAAGCCGGCCAGATGGACCATCCCCTCTTTTTCGGGTGGTATGGGTTTGCCGCGGACTGCTTCCAGGAAAAGGAAAAGGAGGCGTCCGCCGTCCAGGGCAGGAAGCGGCAGCAGATTGACCACGCCCAGGTTGACTGTAAGCAGTGTGGCCAGACTCAGAAAAGTCAGGATCACTGCGGCGGGACCGTAGGGAGCTGTCTCCTCGTAGGTATCATCCACGACTTTCACCACGCCCACAGGACCCGCGACATCATCTTTGGAAAAATGGCCGCGGAAGATCAGTCCGAGGGACTTATAGGTCGCTTTGAGCCAGTACTCCGTCTCATAAAAGCCATACTGGAAAACCTGGAAAGGATTGCACTTGAGATACTGGCCGGATCCACGGATCCCGATATAATACCGGTTGTCTTTCTCGTCATAACGCGGGATCAGATTGACGGTCTTCTTCTCTCCGTCCCGCTCTATCACGATCGAAAGCGGTTCTCCATAGTTCATCATGGATGCCAGGGTCACTTCCCTGTAAATATGGATCGACTCTCCGTTGATCTTTTTGATCAGGTCCCCCTTCTCCAGACCGGCTTCCATGGCAGCGGAATCCGGGATCACTTCCTGTATGACAGGAAGGTCCGTCCCCACAAAGGAAACCAGGATCAGAGAAAAAATAAAGCCCAGGATAAAATTGGCAATGGGTCCTGCCGCAACAGTGGCGATCCTGGCGCCGACCGGAGCATTGGGAAAAGCGTGCTCGTCCAGTTCTTTCGGGTCCTCTTCCTCATCAAGGCCGCCCATTCCGTCAAAGATACAGGCTCCGCCGATCGGGAGCAGGCGGATACACAGGTCCGTCTCCTCTCCCTTTTTGCGGTAGAGGACAGGGCCCATACCGATGTCAAATTCAATGACCCTGATCCCGTTCCGGCGCGCGATCGCATAGTGGCCGAATTCGTGGGAGATGACGATCACACTGAATATGATCAGGAATATAAGAATACTGATAATCATAAAAAACGCCTTTGCCGGACATTCAGAGACCGGCTCATATATCATGGTTCATTATTCATCCGTCCATGACCGTGACTGACCTGTAACTTCAGATCACAGGCGGCTGCTCAAAAAGAATGAGAGATAATAAATCACCGGAGCAGTAAAAACAATACTGTCAAAACGGTCCATAATGCCGCCGTGTCCGGGGATCAGGCTTCCATAATCCTTGATGCCGTTGTTTCGTTTGATGGCGGAAGCCGCCAGATCTCCCGTCTGTCCGATGATACTGCCGCAGATTCCGATGATCAGAAACAGGGGCAGGACATGTGTTCCTTTTTCAAAATACTGTACGACCAGGGCAAGAAGGCAGCTGACAAGAGCACTTCCGGCGATTCCTCCGATGGCTCCTTCGATGGTCTTTTTGGGGCTTAAGACCGGTGCCAGCTTATGGCGTCCGATTGCCATACCCACTGCAAGGGCACAGACATCGCTTACCGAAGCACAGATATAGATCAGCAGATAGAGAAAAAGCCCGTGGGAAAGATTTCTGGTCCTGCAGATAAATGCCATCATGACGGGCATGTAAAAAAAGGACATGACCGCACCGGCCGCCTGCACGGATCTCCTGCGGGGAAATGTATAAACATAGACCACCATGGTGAGCAGAAAATCCAGGGCCAGGAGCATTGACGTCCAGAAATCGGACATCATGATCATCCCTTCCCTGTTTACGAGTCCGTATCTCCACTCGATATACATCAGACCCGCGAAATAAACCACTGTCAGGATCAGCCCCGGCATGGCGATCAGGTCCGGTCTGGCATTCCAGCGCGGCGGTATACCTTTCTTTTTGGAGGAAGCGGACCTGCACAGCACGGCTGTCAGTTCCATATATCCGATCACACTGCAGAGCAGGCACATCATCCACAGAGGATATGAGCCTGTAAATCCAAGACCGATGATCAACACAGCGAGGACAACACCACTGATTATTCGTTTTTTCATGTAATTCCTTTCGAAGAGCCGATTATACTGTCAGAGTCTTTAATGAATCAATCCCCCGTATCTTCTCTCCCGGTGATTGAAGGCGTCGATGGCTTTTAACAATTCCTCGCGGTCAAATTCCGGCCAGGATTTATCTGTAAAATACATCTCGGAATAGGCAAGCTGCCAGAGCAGGAAATTGGAGATCCTCTGCTCTCCGCAGGTGCGGATCAAAAGATCCGGATCAGGGATCCCGGCTGTATCCAGGCAGTCATTCAGCAGAGATTCATCGATCCTGCCGGGGTCATTGAGCAGACCTTTTTCCGCCGCGCGCCTGACAGCGCGCACGATCTCATCGCGCCCTCCGTAATTGATGGCAATCTGAAAACCGATCCCGGTATTGGCCGCCGTATCACGTTCCAGATCCGCGATGGAGTCCTGCAGGTCCTGATCAAGCATGGATTTATCGCCGATCACACGGACACGCACATTGTTTTTGGCACACTTTGCCAGACTGGTCTTCATATATCTTCGAAGAAGATTCATCAGGGCCTTGACTTCCGTCTGGGGCCTGGACCAGTTTTCTGTGGAGAAAGCGTACACCGTCAGGTATTTGACTCCGATATGGTCCGCGTCCTCCAGGATCTGTTCTACGACTTTCGCGCCCTGCGAATGTCCGAATGTCCGCGGCATGCCGCGCTTCTTTGCCCATCGTCCGTTTCCATCCATAATGATCGCAATATGGGCAGGAACCTTCAGGGACTGTATCTTTTCCTCGTTCATGATCTATCTTTCCTTCTGTAACAACAACCCGCAGCAGGTTCCGCAGCGCTCCTGCTGCAGTACCTGTTGCGGGTTTTGAACCGAAAGCCTTTGTTGCAGCTATTCACACAGGACACCCGGCAAAAGATCAGACGGTCATGATCTCCTTGGTCTTCTCATCGATCGCTTTATCGATCTTCTTGACAAACTTGTCTGTGATCTTACCAAGTTCATCCTGCAGCTCAGCAACTACGTCTTCAGAGACATCTTCTGCTTTTTTGAGCTTCTTGAAAGCTTCATTTCCGTCACGGCGGATATTGCGGAGAGCGACCTTGGCCTCCTCACCCATCTTCTTGACGTCCTTGGAAAGCTGTTTGCGGCGCTCACCGGTCAGTTCAGGGAATACCAGGCGGATCATAGTGCCGTCATTGGTGGGATTAATACCGATATCGGAAGCCGAGATCGCGCGGCTGATCTCCTTGAGCATTTTCTTTTCCCAGGGAGAGATCTGGATGATCCTGGCCTCGGGAACAGAAATGTTTGCGAGCTGCTGGATCGGTGTAGGCGATCCATAGTAATCGACACGGATCTTGTCAAGGACATGCGGATTCGCGCGGCCTGCACGTACGGCCTGCAGATCAGTCTCCAGATGAGACAATGTTTTTTCCATTTTCACTTCGTAAGGCTGAATTCTCTCGCTGCTCATGGTATTACCCCTTTCTCATAACTTGCTGTGTTCCCATTATGTACCGACCCGGGACTTTATGATCCTTCCCGCAGTAATGCCGGTACCTGATGTTTCAGTCAGATCAGGCGGATATTCAATGATTACCGGATTTTTGTCGATTTCCTGCAGCCTCTGCAAGGCACGCAGGTGAATCACCGTGCGGCTGCCGCCTGTTCTCTCACGCCGTGATCGTAGTTCCGTCAAAATCGCCTTCTGCGGCACGGATGATGCTGCGCTCTGCCTGCAGAGCGAAAATCCGCATCTCCATTCCGTTTTCTTTGGCAAGGACAGAAGAAGTCATATCCACTGCCTGGAGATTTCTCTCTACTACCTCTTCGTAGGTCAGATGATCAAAGCGTCTGGCATTCGGATTTTTAGCGGGATCCGAATCGTAGACGCCGTCGACGTTCTTTGCCATGAGGATCATGTCCGCGTCGACTTCGACAGCCCGAAGGACGATGCCCGTATCCGTCGAAAAATACGGATGGCCTGTTCCTCCCGCAAAAAATACAATGAATCCCTGCTCCATGAAACGGACTGCCAGATCCTTGGAGAACTGGTCGGTAAAAGTGCCGACCGCAAAAGGTGTCATCACTCTGGTCTCCAGTCCTGCTCCCCGGAAGATCTCGGAGACATACAGGCAGTTCATGACGGTAGCCAGCATGCCGATCTGGTCGGACTTGACACGATCGATCTCGTTGCCTGTGCGGCCGCGCCAGATATTTCCTCCGCCAGTCACAACACCGATCTGATGTCCGGCGTCATGCAGCTCTTTGACCTGTGCCGCGATCCCGGCGATCACCTGCTCATCGTAAAGCTTGACAGCGCCCTTGGCGTTTCGCATAGTGCCGTCGTTTTCGCCTGCCAGCGCCTCACCGGAAAGTTTCAGTATGATTCTGCTCATATGGATTAGTCCTTATTCTGTGCGGGTCCGTGTGATCCGGTCATCCTCTGAAAAAGAAGGCCGTATTTCCGGACCGTATAATTGTCCTGCGGGTCCTCTGGATTCAGGACTCGTTGTCTGATTCCTGTTTACCCGTCCGCATCCAATCCGTCTGTACAAGTATATCATTTAACGAATGATGCTGACAAGATGGCATTTGCCAATCGCCCCTGCTCCTGCTCCTGTTACAGTATATGCCCTGCTGAAAACAGTATGCTTTTTTGCTTCACGGCTTTTATGTTTCACTGTTTGGACGGGAAATTCCCGCTCCATGGTTTCAGAGCCGGTGACGGTCGATCATTTCTGGGATGCGCGCTTGCGCAGTCTGGCATCCAGGATCTTTTTGCGAAGACGCAGATGGTGAGGAGTCACCTCCAGAAGTTCATCTGTATCGACATACTCAATGGCCTGCTCCAGGCTCATGATCCTGGGCGGAACCAGACGCAGGGCCTCATCCGCACTGGAAGAACGGGTATTGGTCAGGTGTTTTGTCTTGCAGACGTTGACATCAATATCGACAGCCTTGCTGCTCTGACCGACGATCATTCCGGTGTAGACTTCCTCGCCGGGTCCGATGAACATCTGGCCGCGGTCCTGTGCTCCAAAGAGGCCGTAGGCAACGGCAGTACCGGATTCAAAGGCGATCAGAGAACCGGTCTTACGATAGGAAATATCCCCCTTGTAAGGCGCATAACCATGGAAAATGGTGTTCATGATACCGTTGCCCTTGGTATCCGTCATAAAATCACCGCGATAGCCGATCAGACCCCTGGAAGGGATCATAAAGGTCAGACGTGTATAATTGCCCTGGAGGGTCGTCATATTGACCAGCTCGCCCTTGCGTTCGCCCAGCTTCTGAATGACATTGCCGGCGAATTCCTCGGGGACGTCGATGACGCACTCTTCAATGGGTTCGAGCTTTTTGCCATTTTCATCATAGCGATAAATGACTTCAGCCTTACTGACAGAGAACTCATAGCCCTCACGGCGCATGGTCTCGATCAGGACAGAGAGATGCAGCTCTCCGCGGCCGGAGACCTTGAAGGACTCCGTGGTGTCGGTATCCTCGACCCGGAGGGAAACGTCGGTGTTGAGCTCCCTGTAGAGACGGTCGCGGATATGGCGGCTGGTCACATACTTGCCGTCCTTACCTGCCAGAGGGGAATCGTTGACATTAAAGGTCATGGCGATCGTGGGCTCTGAGATCTTCTGGAAGGGGATGGCGACCGGATTGTCCACTGCACAGAGGGTATCGCCGATGTGCAGGTCATCAATACCGGAGACTGCTACGATCGAGCCGATCTTCGCTTCCTGAACCTCTACGCGGCGAAGGCCCTCAAACTCATAGAGCTTACTGACCTTGACCTTGCGGCGTACATCGGGATTATGGTGGTTGACGATCACACACTCCTGATTGACTCGAATGGAACCGTTATCAACCTTGCCGACACCGATCCGTCCGACATACTCATTGTAGTCGATCGTGCTGATCAGCATCTGGGTTCCCACATCGGGGTCGCCCTCGGGTGCGGGAATATAATCGATAATGGTTTCAAACAGAGGTTTCATGCTGGCGCCGGGGCTTCCCAGATCCAGGGTCGCGATACCGGATTTGGCTGACGCGAACACAAAAGGACAGTCAATCTGTTCATCGCTTGCGCCCAGGTCCATCAGAAGCTCCAGAACCTCATCGATCACCTGTGTAGGACGGGCGCCGGGACGATCGATCTTGTTGATGCAGACAATGACCGGAAGATCCAGGGCCATTGCCTTGCTCAGCACAAAACGGGTCTGCGGCATGGGGCCTTCAAATGCATCGACGACCAGGATAACACCATTGACCATCTTGAGAACACGTTCCACTTCACCGCCGAAATCCGCATGTCCGGGCGTGTCGACGATGTTGATCTTTGTTCCTTTATAATATACAGCAGTATTTTTGCTCAGGATCGTGATCCCTCGCTCGCGCTCAAGATCATTGGAATCCATGACACGTTCCTGAACCGCCTGGTTCTCACGGAAAACACCGCTCTGCTTTAAAAGCCCGTCCACCAGAGTGGTCTTGCCGTGATCGACATGGGCAATGATCGCTACATTTCTAATATCTTCTCTCTTCTGCTTCATATCTGCCTTTCCGAATTCTTCAGCCGTATCCTAAAACAGTGCCGGCTTTTTCTTTGACTCGCAATCCAATCTAGCAGTATACCATCGAAAACCGGCACGTGCAACCGCGGAATCGTACCTCCTGCGATGCAGTACAGACCCTGCTGAAAATTGTGCGTCTTTTGTGCATCACTATTTCGGTGGGGCACTCCTGCTCCGTGAAAAACAAAGGGGGTCCTGCTCCGTGAAAAACAAGGGGGCACTTGACATCCATCCTGTGCGGTGCTATTATCCCTAAAACGCACCTGTTAGCACTCAATGCCGGTGAGTGCTACTAAAACGTATTTTTAATAAAGGAGACAAATATGACAGTAGTACCCGTCTACAACGTACTCGTCGTACCGGATTCGAATATCTTTTTTGCAATTGATGCTTATAAAAAAATGACCGGACGTGCGCCTTTTGAAGGCGAGAAGGTCATCATGATGATGCTGCATGCCGATGACAGCCGTGAAGACCTGAAGAAGGAAAGCTTCTATCCGATCGGTGTATCCGGCATCATTACAGAAGTCAATGCCGGAGGTTATCTGGTCATCCGCACACACGGACGTGTGCATTTTGACGAGATCACTGTTTACAGCGACCACACGATCGAGCTTTCGGTCTCCCGTAAGCCCGACATTGAAGATCTGGATCCCGCGTATGAAGAGGACCGCCTGCTGAAACTGAAAAATGTCGTGATCGAATATACTTCCCAGTTCCAGTGGGGAGCACTGACCCAGGCCTACGCCGAACAATGGACCAATATCGGCGAGATCGCGTCCATTATGTCGCCCTGGCTCAATATCAGCAATGAAGAGCGTTACGCACTTCTGGCAGAGGACTCCCGCAAAGCCCGCAGCGAGGCGATGGAAAAGATCCTGTATGAAAATCTGGAGATGTTCCATGTCAACAACGAGGCACGCAATGCCCAGGAGGAAGGCTACCAGAAGGTCTACCGCGAGCAGGCCATCAAAAAACAGATCGAGTATCTGCAGAAAGAACTCGATGAGATGCACCCCGAGAACATCACGGATGTACGCCGGTTCCAGGTTAAGATCGAAGAATCCGGCATGAATGAAGAAGCTCGCAAGGAGGCTGATAAAGTCCTCAACCGCTACAAGCAGGAGGGGCAGAACAGTCCGGAATCCGGCATGCTCTACGACTACCTCGATTTCATCACCGGCCTGTCCTGGAAGAACGAGGACGCCCAGGAGATCGATCTGGATGAGGCAGAAGCCGTTCTGGAGGAGGATCATTTCGGTCTGAAAAAGGTCAAGGAAAGAATCATTCAGCAGATCGCTGTCATGAATCTCAAAAAGCAGCAGTCCGGTTCGATCCTCTGCTTTGTCGGCGCCCCCGGCACCGGCAAGACCAGTATCGGACAGAGTATCGCCAAGGCCCTGCACCGCAAATATGCCCGCGTCAGTCTCGGCGGCGTACGGGATGAAGCGGATATCCGCGGCCACCGCCGCACCTACATCGGCGCCATGCCCGGCCGGATCATGGACGGCATCCAGAAGAGCGGTGTATCCAACCCGGTCATGGTCCTGGACGAGATCGATAAACTCTCCGTTTCCTACAACGGAGATCCCGCCAGCGCACTGCTGGAGGTCCTCGATCCCGAGCAGAACAGCACCTTCACCGATCACTACATGAATGCGCCTTATGACCTTTCCAACGTGCTCTTTATCTGCACGGCAAATACTCTGGAGACGATCCCGGAGCCTCTGCTCAATCGTATGGAGGTCATTCAGTTCCAGGGTTATACCGCCACTGACAAACTGCAGATCGCCAGACGCCACCTGCTGCCCAAGGCCATGCAGACCGTCGGCATTGAGCCCGGACAGATCGAGATTTCCGACGACATCATCAAAGTCATCATTTCCGACTATACACAGGAAGGCGGTGTCCGAGGCCTGCGCAAGCGTCTGGAAACACTCTGCCGCGCGGCTGCAGTCAGGATCGTCCGGGGCAAGGGTGAGACGATCGTCGTGACAAAGGAAAATCTCCGAGACCTGCTCGATATGCATCCTGTCTATCACAAACAGGTTAAGGAAAGCGCCAAACCCGGTATCGTCACTGGCCTTGCCTGGACAGCCGCCGGCGGCGAGATCCTCTATATCGAGACACTCCTCACCAAAGGTAAAGGCGAGATCGTGATCACCGGCCAGCTCGGCGATGTCATGAAGGAATCCGCCCGCATCGCAGTGACACTGGTCAAGTCCCTCTTCCCGGAGCAGACTGCTGTTCTGGAGGAGAATGACCTCCATATCCATGTTCCGGACGGAGCAACACCCAAGGACGGCCCTTCCGCAGGCATTACCCTGACCACGGCCCTCTCCTCTTTGGTGACCGGCACTCCCGTTCCTCCCAGCATCGGTATGACCGGTGAAGTCTCCCTGCAGGGCGGTGTAAATCCCATCGGCGGACTTCCCGAGAAACTCCTCGCTGCCCAGCGGGCAGGTGTGAAGAAAGTCTTCATCCCCGCGGACAACGTGGACGACCTTCGTGATGTACCCGAGGAGGTCAAGGAAAACCTCGAGATCGTCCCCGTTGAAGAGGCATCCGAAGTCCTTAAGGCTCTCGGAATCATGTAATGAGCCGAGGGACAAATGAGGGCAACTCATGAAATAATAGCCGCATCCTGTCTATAAGACAAATATCCGGCCGGTTCCGTGTCCGCCGCAAGGCCTAAAGACACGTAGACCGGGCCGGGACACAGAAAAAGAAGCCGGCAGCTGCCATCGCAGCTGCCGGCTTCTTTACTCTTTTTGTTCCGACCGACTTTCCTTTACATTTGATACATTGTCTTTGCAAAGGGCTTGAGCAGGAAATAGAACCTGCGTCCCTTTTCTTTGCCATAGTGTTTTTGAAGCGCATAGCGCAGAGAATTCAGATTGTTGAGTTTTTCTCTCACACTGATAAGATATTCAGATAGGTCAGAAGGATACTCTCCCTCATAATCACTGCGGGAAAAGATGATCTCGCAGTAATATTCGAATTTTTGTCTGAGGTCAGGTTTTAATACGGGAATGCTCCGGTTATTGTTTTTGATGGAAAGATAGATCTCCTTGCCCTGGTCTCCATAGAAGGTGGCCAGCTGATTGTGGAGCTCCGCCAGATTATCCGCGCCGATACATGAGACAATCTTGGCGATCTCATCATCTCCGGGAACAGAGATCTCAGCGGAAGAAGTCTCTTTCTCCGCTTCGGGAGTCTCCTTTACCGCATCGTCATTTCTGCCGGGTTTCTTCTTATTGTTGGAAGAAGAAGCGTTTTTTCGTGAAGTCCTGCTCTTCTTTCCTTCTGTGGAAGCTTCCGTATGGTCGTTCTCGCCGGAATCTGCTGCCTGTTCCTGTTTCTTTGCAGTTGTCCTGGATTTGCGGGATCTGGATCTGCGGGATTTGGAGTGATGTCCTGCATCATCACCGGACCTGTCATCCGGATCATTTTCATCCTCTTCTGTCCCAAACCAGGAAGGATCCAGCAGGGCTTCATGGCCTTTGGCATCTTGGGTGCCTTCCGGGGTCTCTGTACTGGCTTCTTTCGCGGTCTCTTCACTTTCAGAAGCAGGTGTTTCAGGGACAGTATCATTTACTGCAGCCTGCACGGCCTGTTCCTCTTCTGCATCCAATCCTTCCGGACTGTCTTCTGCGTCCGGCAGACCGGCGTCCTGAACAGGTTTTTCCTGTGTATCGAGACTGTCGGAAACCGCCTCATCTTCACCGGATGCATCGTAATGCTCATCATCCTGAACCGGAACTGTCCCGTCATCTGTGACAGAATCTTCGATCGCAGATTCATCTTCGGACACAGCCTCATCGGAAACGCGGATCTCTTCTTCGGTATCTTCAATCGCATCCCGGCCGGATTCCTGCGCCCGGATATCATCGAGTTCTTCCTCGTCTTCATCCGCATCATCATCGAAAGCGTCTGCTTCGCTCTCTTCCGCCTCCCGGTCATATGCGAATTCGTCCGCATCATCTCCGTCAGCTTCATCGATTTCCGCATCCATCATGTATTCGGATTCTGCTTCAGAGAAAGACTCTTCAGCATCAGGCTGCGCTGCCCGTTCCGCATCCCTTAAATTGGGACCGGAGGATCTTACTTCGTTTGCCTCCGCGCTCTCCGCATGAATAGCTTCATCATGCACATCCTGCTCTTTGCTGTGATCTGTATCCATATCCAGATGATCGGACACATCAAGAGAATGCGAATGCTGCCCATCATGCAGGCCAATACTCAGATCTTCGCGCAGACGTCTGACCAGATTCCTGCACTCCCTGCCTGTGATACGTTTGACCGATTTTTTTCTGCGTCTCCAATATTTGACCGCAGCATCAAATCCCGTATCGTTTGTGACGATCACAAACCTGCCGTCTTCGTCGTTGCCGATTCGGTATCCAAGCTCTGAAACGAGCTGGAAGTCCAGGGCGTTGGTTCCCTCGTAGCACTTGATAAATGTAACTGTCCTGTCGGATTCTTTGAGTTTGATCAGACTTTCATAACTCATATGCGGACTGTTTCTTGTATAAAAAACAATCAGCTCCGTCTCATCCGCAGGCAGATCAAGCAGCGGGATCCAGAAATCCCCGACGTTTTCACTGTCTATTAAATACTGTACTGTCATACACAATCCCTAATCGGCCGGAACTGTCAGAAATTATAGCACATAGACGGATAAATACACAAGCCTGAGGCATTGTGTTGCAAACTAACGTATAAGTCTGCGGCATTGTGCTGCAAACTAACGACCTTAAGCATTTTCCATATGTACGTGTACCTGCGGGAAAGGTATGCTGATTCCCGCATCATCAAAGCGGAGTTTGATATCCTCCGTCATCTGCCATTTAGCGGCAAGGAAATCAGGCGTATTGACATAGCAGAACAGCCCGATATTGACTGCGCTGTCTCCAAGGCTGTCGACAAAGACGGTGATTTCGCGGTCCTGCAGAACATATCGGCAATTCCGCGCAATTGACTCCATGATCTCCTTGGCCAGCCGAATATCAGAGTCATAGCTGATCCCGACAATGGTATCAATGCGCCTGACCGGATTCTGTGTGCAGTTGGTAACGGCGCAGTTTGAGATCGATCCGTTGGGGACTGTGATAACGCGGTTATCTTTTGCCGTGATGGTCGTGTAGAAAAGGCCGATCAAAGTAACTGTTCCCTCACCATAATCGCAGACAATATAATCGCCTACGCGGAAGGGGCGCATAAAGAGGATCAAAATGCCGCCCGCCACATTAGACAGACTTCCCTGCAGGGCCATGCCGACTGCCAGCATGCCCGCGCCCAGAACAGTCACGATCGAAGCCGTGTTCACGCCGAGCTGTCCCAGGATCATAAAGATCATAAAAATATGGAGGACTACATCCAGCGTTGAGCCGAGAAAACGGATGATCCCGACATCCGCCTGTGTCTTTTCCATCGTTTTTTGCAGCATTTTGTGGATCAGCCTGATCAGTTTTTTGCCCACCACATAGATCACTATGCATACAAGGATATTAAATGCCAGTGACCTGATTCCGGGCAGAAGGCTCTCCAAAAATATGTGCAGATTATCGACTGTCAGATCCGAAGCTTCTATTTGTCCGACATCTTCAACCGGGATCGCCTCCACAGCTGTACTCAAAATATCATCCAAGCAGCTTTCTCCTCCTTGTCAAATATTTATAACTATCCGTTCAAACTCACTCCCGGAGCCTGCGCACCGTATGCACC
>Ga0256405_10008562_pt1 | contig 14571 bp, 11 predicted proteins | sample RumenRJG_02DNA_FD_189096 | JGI IMG/M metagenome (GOLD analysis project Ga0256405, IMG submission 189096) | Bovine rumen microbial communities from Lethbridge, Alberta, Canada - RJG_02 | ecosystem: Host-associated > Mammals > Digestive system > Stomach > Rumen | place: Canada: Alberta...
CGTCAAAAGGAGACTGAGCAACCCTTGGAAGGGGCCAGTCTCCTTGGATAACAAGAAAAATGGTGTAACTTTGAACGTTCTTTAAATTGCAGACCCTACTCCAGACACACTGGATGGAACGCTACCGTTTTTTCCCTAAAAGTACCATCCACTTTTAGGGGCTTCTTTCTTACAAGTGCAGAGAGTCCTTCCGCTTGATACCTGATCCACAGACTCTTAAGCAGGCCATCACTGATTCCAAAGTGATCATGGATATAGTTCACACTAAATCCCTCCTCAAGCATCTTCATATACATGATGCGATCTTCATAGGAATGCTTTTTACGCATAACAAAACCCCGAAAGTTTTTTGTCTAACTTTCGGGGTTCATGTCACTTGCGGGGTCCTCGTTTTTTTTAAAAAGACTAAAGTATGTCGCGAGAACTTTTCTTTTAACAACTCTTCCGTATTCGGATCCACTATCTTTCGTACAGGCTCGTAGTATCCCCATTTGTCCGGAGATAGAATACCTCCGTTATAATGAAAAATGAAATGTACCAATTTATCGGCAAGAGTGCTTTGAGTCTTACCTGGATAATTGATCCAAGCTTCTGACATCTTGCCGAAACTGCCCGCACTCTCTCTTGAGCATTTCTTGAGGAGATCATAGAGCCGTTCATCAGTCATTGGCTTGGTTAATCGAACCGAAATAATGTGCGTGTTGTCTTTCATTTCAGTGATGGCTCATTAATTAAGTAGTGTAAATAATTCCCTCCAGTCATATACTACTCTGATTTTCCCACTTTCTTTCATTTTGAGAAGGTTCTCTGTTAATTTAGTGTCTTCCTTTACAAATAGGACAAACTGCTTACCTGCTTTAGTCGCAGCGTTAACTTCTCCTTGTATCTGCTTGGTATAGGATTGCTTAACAACATGCTTAATTTCTACTCGGCAGCGGGGGCCTCGGTCTCGGCGGCGGGAGCGGCCTCGTTGAAGTCCGCGAACTCGACGAGCACCATCTCGGATGTGTCACCCTGGCGGAAGCCGGTGTGGAGAATGCGGATTGGGGCCTCCAATACTGTTCGATTTTCAGTGTGGATATTCCACCGGATATCCAAATCCTGACGACCGTCGTAGGTCAAGAAGAGGATGACCTGAAAGTCCGACGGACTTGAGGTCTTCCTCTTTTCGTAACTACTCAGATACTCTAACCATCCTTCAATAAAGTCATTGCTTATTCTCCTCGGTTTGGATTTCGCGAAGAATCCTTTCCCTATATCTCATTTGATTTCTTACGTTTTCGGGAAACCAATAATCATTTGAATGAGGCGCATAAACGGACATATCAATTAAATCAAATAGAGTTTCACTGTCTGCCATTTTCCTTCCCTCATAAAGGATTCCGTGGTTTTCTCCAAAGAATATGGTGATTGTGGAGTTGTCCCTTTTATAAAGAATGGCTCCGGATCGAAGATCAACTTGAAATGTCAGATTACACGGTTCCAAATGATTGATCTCGTTTATGAAACGATCTATAAATAATCTATCAGTAATAACCGTATCTCTTCCTTCGGCTTTCAATAAGGAGAAAGAATCAATGCTATGGACGAACTCAATCCCTTTGGGAAGAGCAATGAATACAATTCTATCAATAGTCTGAGCATCAACTTTTTCTCTGGAGGAACAAGAGCAAAGTATAACGAACTGAAGTGCCAAAAAGACAATACAAAATAATCTGTATTCTGTTTTCATGTCTGAAAAAAAATGATTACCTCTTTCTATGATCTATCACAGTTGATGTTGGCCCCTTCGTAAAAACAGTTTTCCCAGAATGATTTCTTCGAGTTCTTTGTCCCTCTTTAATCTCACCATTTGCAAGTGCAGAGAGCTGTTCAGAGCCATTAATCACTCGATACTCTTCATCATTAGTATATCCGTCAGTCCGCATTACTCTCACTCGATCCGAATGAGCTCTAGCGTCCTTGGCATCATCAAGAGAATGATCAGCCTCATGAGCAAATAGTGTAGCTGGAGATAGAATAATACCCTGATCTGTCTGCATTCCCTCGGTTGGATTCCAAATGATATTTTGGAATCCCCCATTCCCTCTATAACTATTATCTTCCATAGCTGTGTCAGCAAATACAGAAACAATAATACCCTTTCTCTCAACCAATTGAGTACTTGGGCTCTCCCCTTTTAAACCGGCTGTTTCCCAATTGTGTTTATTATATCTGTATGCTTCAATCACTGCTTTTACATAAGCATTATCGGGAATACTTGAATCATCTTCCATTCCTGTATATCTAAAGTATTCTTTATTGCTTTCCCCATACCAGATATAGATTGTTTTTCCTTCCGGATCCAAAAAGTTCACCGGGTTTCCTGCACAATACCCGAACGGACTCATTCCGGCATACTTCCCCGCCATCGGATCCACCGCCGTCCACCTCGCCGTGAACGGATCATACATCCGCGCCCCAAAGTCCAGCTGGTTCAATTCCGGAAACGCTTCCTTCCCAGCATAACGCCAGCGGTTCGTGCCCATCTGGGCATGCTGCGAGTTACTGACCCTCGTCCCGAATGGAAGATAATCGTTCTGCTCCAGCACCACCGGTGCGGTCAGGCTTTGCGAGATGTCCACCACGGACCGCACGTTCCCAAGGTGGTCGCCCGCAAACCAGCAGTCGCGGTATGCACCCGTCGAGGAATCCCGGAACACCCGTCCTTCATCCCAGGCGACACTCTCCACCTGCGGTGTCGTGATTCCCGTACCGGTCGTGAACACGAACGAACCACAGTACCGCTTCCCTATCGTGCTGCCACCGGATACCGCCTGCCGTGCAACCAGCGTCCCATCGGATAACCGTGAAAATGTCAAAGAGCCATCATCGTGCGTCTCCGCACCGGAGACCAAGTTAAGGACATTCCACCGGATTTCCAAATCCTGACGACCGTCGTAGGTCAGATTCCCGTTGGCGTTATAGGTGCAGATAGCGGGCACGGTCTGCGCCAGTTTTGGGCAAAGTCTGTTTTTTGGGCGCAGACCTTGCCTGCCCAATCGGCCGTACAGACACCTCTAGGGCCATTTCCATGGGCATGGTCTGACCATCAGTGTCATCATTACTTTGGATTATTAACGCTATAGTCGGATTTAGGTCCCCAATATCGCTCGATATCTTGTATACACGGTATCAAAGATTGGTAGTCAATTAATTTCATGCTAAGCAATTTATGAACAACTTCAGAGCATAACACGATTGGTTGCCTTACTTGCCACCCTTGCCCTTTTAATTCTTTAATCTTGTATGCTCCAGGCAGAGGTTGTTGATGAAGAGGGAAAAAAGGATGAATATCTTCTTCTCCTGGTAAGTATCTTTTCCACCCACAATTCGGACATATCTCATACCGGTAAGCGTATAAATCCAGAGACTCATTGATAACAGGAAAGATAAGTTGAGTAACACCTTTCGCCATCTTGCCAGATGTTAAAATAACAGGCAATCGTTGAATATTATATGGAGCAAAAACCAATTCGTAGATTTCATCTGAAACGAAATACGTATCCAATTCCCATGCGAAAAAACTCCAAAACCCCGACTTTGATACTTTGGAAACTCTAAACGGTTGATTCTGAACTTTTCCAACATGACATTTCGGACACATCTGTGACACATCAAAAGTTTTCAATAAATATGAGTTTTCGGGTTGAGGATATCCACAGCCGTGTGAGGCAGAGGTTAAGAGACAATACGGAGCGCCTAATATCTCCTTTTTCGAATACACATAATATCCGTTCGGCTCGAATTCTAAATACTCGACATTCAGCTCCGCAAAATGGTTCTTTATAGTGAAATACAAATCCTCATCCTCTATAGTTACCCACATTCTGCGTTCTTGGGCCCTAACCCCTAATTGAGACAGATAAATTACTTCTGAAGATGTCCATTGTTTAAAAATTCGATGATACTTTTTCATAAATGATTCGAGAAGGTCGTGGTTGGTTTATTATTCTATTATTCACATTGCAGAAGTCTAGCAAGTTGATCTCTGCAATGTGATTGAAAGCTCTTGGATATCTTGCACAATTTGGAGTACTCTCCTTTTGCCTATGCCATTTTGTTACAAGTTACGAAAGAAGTTCTCTATTGCTTCTAAAAACTCGGGATAGTCTTTATAAATCTTTTGTGCAGAATTTATTATTTTTTCGAGAGAGGTGTCGGTTCTTTTTTCTCCATTGCTTTTCATATAACCGATAGTATCCCTCCAAAAATTGGTAAATACCCGATGCTCCTCTTTTGTGAGGACCGTTGAAGGAATCGATGACTTATTTACGTTTAGCACCTCTGCAAATCGTTTTTCAATCAAATGATGCACCTCCAATCCAGAGCCTTTACCATAGATTTCAACAACAGCTTTCCTTAGACGTGAATAGGTGTCAATTCCAAACTCCCCTGCGTATTTTAGCCCCCTGAAAGCCTCCGACCCACCTCGAATCATTTCTGCGCCCCGATGAGCCACCTTTACACCCTTGACCATCACAACGGATGCGCCAGGAACAACGGCAAATACAAGGTCGGCACCCGCGCTTTTCAAAGAAGCTTTGGCCGCATCGTGGTTACCTTTTATGCCATGGTATATGGCCGAACCAACATCATAGGCAAGGAAACCGACATCAATGAAGGTATCCCAAACTTCTCCATCCAATTCTTTATGCAAGATGGGGTTGGATCCACAATACACGTAGGAACCAAAGTTCGGAAACTTCCCCGCTTCCTTATCCACCGCCGTCCACCTCGCCGTGAACGGATCATACATCCGCGCCCCAAAGTCCAGCTGATTCAATTCCGGAAACGCTTCCTTCCCAGCATAACGCCAGCGGTTCGTGCCCATCTGAGCATGCTGCGAGTTACTGACCCGCGTCCCGAATGGAAGATAATCGTTCTGCTCCAGCACCACCGGTGCGGTCAGGCTTTGCGAGATGTCCACCACGGACCGCACGTTCCCAAGGTGGTCGCCCGCAAACCAGCAATCGCGGTATGCACCCGTCGAGGAATCCCGGAACACCCGTCCCTCATCCCAGGCGACACTCTCCACCTGCGGTGTCGTGATTCCCGTACCGGTCGTAAACACGAACGAACCACAGTACCGCTTCCCCGCCGTGCTGCCACCGGATACCGCCTGCCGTGCAACCAGCGTCCCGTCGGATAACCGTGAAAATGTCAATGAGCCATCATCGTGCGTCTCCGCACCGGAGACCAAGTTAAGGACATTCCACCGGATTTCCAAATCCTGACGCCCATCGTAGGTCAGATTGCCGATGGCGTCGTTAGAAAAGGTTTACGGGAACTGATCCCAGTCTCCGTAAACCAACTTAATTAATCCTTTAAAGCATCAATTTCGGGAAAACCCAGTGTTGTTTTGGCGAAACTTTTTGGACTAATCCCAGCTTTATTTCGAACATTGACATTTGCTCCACAAGAAATCAGAAGACGAATCATCTCAATCCCGTTTTCGTTATAGCTAAAACGAAAGCATGCACGTATCAATGGTGTATTTCCAAATGAATCTTTGCACTCAATACTTGCTCCTTTCTCTATCAGCTTTTTTGCCATTGCAATATTACCCAATTCTACAGCGTACATTAAAGCCGTAATACCATTGTAATCCGTACCTTCCAAATCAACATTTGAATCAAGAAGAGTGTTAAAGTCATTCATGTCGTTGTTAATGACTGCTTCGCAAAGCGGATAGGTTTTAATCTTTCTTTTCATACTTTCTACTCCGATTAATAGATGGATCTTCAATTTGATACAGCTTAGGATCGTTCATAAAGTCATTAAACTCCTTTTGAGTTAGTCCCTTTGCCTCAGCATCAGCCTTGAGCCTCCAAAACTCTTTACCCCTTACATGCCCTAAATCGTATTTCCCACTTATTGGCGTTCCTTCATTAATATCCTTAAATCGTCCAAACTCATCTCTTGGCGAACTGGCTTCGACGGTTTTCCTAACCCACTTCCGAATATAGGGTCTATGGAGGTACCCTTTATTGTTTAATCCAATGGCATCACTAATGATTCTCAGGTCCTTCCCAATCTTCCCGACCTTAGCCAAATCCCCAAAGGGAAGAACGGACAATCCGCTCTGGAACGCGCCCCAATAATCTCCGCCAGAGGCTAAGAGTACTGTATTAGCGCCATCAGCAATTCCAGTGGGGTCGAAGAAACCGGCCAGATCAAGAGCAGCACTCAAACTCTCCTTACCGTCAAGGCTGTAGTTCCCTTTCCAATCAATACCGAGTACGCTGAGGTTGACGGATAAATCAACCAAGTCTGTCCGAAAGGTTACGGAAGAGTCGTTCGTCCCGAACAAAACAAGGTCTAATCCGAATTCATCGATAATCGTAATCGGATTGTTGGAACAATACCCGAACGGACTCATTCCGGCATACTTCCCCGCCATCGGATCCACCGCCGTCCACCTCGCCGTGAACGGGTCGTATATCCGCGCCCCAAAGTCCAGCTGGTTCAATTCCGGAAACGCTTCCTTCCCAGCATAACGCCAGCGGTTCGTGCCCATCTGGGCATGCTGCGAGTTACTGACCCGCGTCCCGAATGGAAGATAATCGTTCTGTTCCAGCACCACCGGTGCGGTCAGGCTTTGCGAGATGTCCACCACGGACCGCACATTCCCAAGGTGGTCGCCCGCAAACCAGCAGTCGCGGTATGCACCCGTCGAGGAATCCCGGAACACCCGTCCCTCATCCCAGGCGACACTCTCCACCTGCGGTGTCGTGATTCCCGTACCGGTCGTAAACACGAACGAACCACAGTACCGCTTCCCCGCCGTGCTGCCACCGGATACCGCCTGCCGTGCAACCAGCGTCCCGTCGGATAACCGTGAAAATGTCAATGAGCCATCATCGTGCGTCTCCGCACCGGAGACCAAGTTAAGGACATTCCACCGGATTTCCAAATCCTGACGCCCATCGTAGGTCAGATTCCCGTTGGCGTCGTAGGTGAAGTTCTTCAATCCGGCTTCGCTTCCGGTCGCATGTGTGTCCGTCAAAGAGGTCATGCGGTTTCCGGAATGGTCGAACGAGAGGTCGTTCACTAAACCTGAGGTTCCATACCTTTTCAGGGCGGTGATATTGCCGTTCCGGTCGTAAGCAATACTTTGCTCCGTGTCCGTCAGCGAAGGCGTGGTGGAACTGCCCACGAAATGGGCCGCCGACTTCAATCGTCCCATCAAGTCGTATTCGTATCCCCAGGAATGGGTATCCGTATTCCCTCCGGAAAGTTTATGCAGGAAGGTAATCTCAGACAGATTCCCGTCATAGCGGGGGTCTATGGACCGTCCCGCTGTCGGGGTCGCATAGCGGAGCGTCTCCTGGAAAACCGGGGCAGCCCCGCTCTCCATCGTAATCAGCCGCTGCCACCCGTGGATATCATATTGCAGGGTGGTCTTGAGGAAACTCTCCGTCCCGGCTTGTCTGACTGCAAGCCGTCCCAGGGCATCATAGGCGTATGTGACCGGACGAAGGGCCTGCCCGTCCAGCGTACGGGCGGCTGATAGGAGCCGACCCCGCTCATCCCGTGAATACTGGGTCGTCATCACATGCGGTGTCCCAGCGGATGCCGTGACGGTTTCCTTGGTGGAGAGGACGTCCCCGGTGAAAGTGTATCTGGTCGAGACACGGCGTGTCCAACTGTCGCTCCACCGCTCGATGGTCTGGATCACGCGTCCCTCTGAGTCATAGTGATAGGCCCGCGTGAGAGTGGGGGTTCCCGATGGCATAGAGCCGTCCAAATCAGGTGCCCCGTAGAGCGTCTCCTCCCGAAGAAGCCCCTTTACCCGCACCTTCTCCGGAGCGGAGGCGAAACCGCTCTCCGCAACGAACGCGTAACTGCCGGAAGTGGGATAGCTGAACGTTGTGAACGGGAAATACTGTGCCGAACGGAGAGGACGTATGACAGTGAAACGCGTCCTGGCTGTGGAGGGCATCGTCCAAGAAGATCCATGATCCACCAGCGAGCGCATCGTCCCGATCGGGAGCGTGCACGAAACATAGGTTTCCTGCGTCACACGGTCGTACTGGTCGTAGGTTGTCAGGATCATCTTGTATGTTCCGCCTGTCTCCGGGCTCATCCGGGAGTCTGTCCGAAGCACCTCCCGGTTCCGGGAGTCGTAGGCGTACTCGACGGTCCCGCCGCCGGGGACATGTTCCGACAGGAGGTTTCCACGCCAGTCATATTGCCGGATGAAGCAGAAGGAATCCGTTATGCCGTGATTCGTTCCGCTCCCGGAAAGCAGGGACAAATCCTTATCCGACAAAGCCTCCAGCGCCTTCACACCTTCCGGCTGGACAACGACAGCTACACTGTCCCTGACATCGCGGATATAAAGCGTGCGGGCGAGCTGCCCGGCTGCCGGCACACGGTCCACGCAGACCGTCCGCCCGAGGGCATCCGAATAGGTCCGGACAATGTTACCGTTCTCCCCTTCCGTCTCCGTACATAAGAGGCTCCCTGCAGGGTAGATGCCTGCATACCGGGCCAGATTACTCCCCGGGGTGATCCGGTACTGCCAAATACCATCCGGTAGGGAATTGGTGCTGTAGCTATAAGTAATCTTTTTCCCGCCTTCCGTATTCCAGTCCACGCCTTCACGCTGCCAGGAGAGCGGACGCCCAGCGGGGAATGCCTCATACTCCGTTTCCGCAAAAGGACGCGAGTCCTGCGGACTATAATAGGAGGATTGGAGTGATACGGCATTTGTACGGTACATTCCCGTCGGAAGGTTGGTGGCAAACGGGAGATACGTCCTGGCATCGTCCCTCCGCATCTGGTCATACACGACCGGGGTGACGATGCTCCTCCCGCTCGTCGAGGCGCCGACCATCACGGTCTGGTCCCGGTATCCCAAGCCGTCATACCATTCGATGTCGCGGAAGAAGGCTGACCCATCCGCGGCCGTTACCGTCGTACTTTGAATCCAGTTGCGGCCGGTATCCAGATCATCCGCCGCATCCGCCCAGGAATCCGAGGCCGGACTGGGATCCGGGACCGGAACCCCTTGATGGATCAGGTGAAGGGTGGCCGTTGCTCCGTCACTCCGGGTAATCACGACCTGAACATGACGGTTTGAAGTGGATGTGTTGGCCACTAATGGCGTAACCGAAACGATACACATGTCGTATCCCTCGGTCATGTCCAGCTGATAGATTCCCTGACTGGCGGATATGTCGGCCTGCCAGGAGTTTTGGAAGCAGTTGACGCCGAATTCCTTGGGTGTCAGGTCATTTGCCGACCATGTCAGCGTGTCGGGTGATACACCGAAGAGCGTCGCTTGGGCGAAGGACGGCGTCATGCATAAGATCATCCCGATGAAGAAGGCGGCAAGTCTTGTCACTATATTGTTTATGATGGTATTCATAGCATTTGACTCGGTTGGGGATTCATAGGTCATTCTGGAGATGGTAATGTTTGACGGATACCGTGTTGTCATCCGAATCCAGTACCTTCCACGGCCTGTTATGGACATCGTATTCATAAGTCTCCTTCCGTCCCGAAGGAGCGGTCAGGCCCGTCAGGCCGATCAGGTCCATCCAGGAATAGAGCGTCTTGTTTGAGGCTCCGTTCTCCGCTTTCGAGACGATATGATTCCCGTCCCACGTGTAGGAAATCCAGGCTCCGCCCGGGAAGGAGGCCCGGGTCAGGCGATGCCTGCCGTCATACTGGAAATCGTATGATACGGCGGCATTCGACTGTGCGGTGGAGAAAAATGCGCCGTCTCCCAGTCCGGTCACGTCGATTCCCGGCCCCACGTCATAGCGCGTGATCCTCGTCGGATGCGGATTGCCGGTAACACCATAGTCGTAATGTTCGGCTTCCGTCAGATAGGTCCTTCCGCCCACGTAGTGGAGCCTTACAGCATCACATAGCAAATAGGATAGGCCGGAAGGGCTGGTCGAGCCCGTCTCCTGGAGGTAGCGGTACCGGACCTCCAGCGTATCTGTGGCGCTGATGACAAGTTCACGGGCTTTCTGTCCCTGCGCGTTGTAAAAGATGCGCTCCGTCTTTGTCAGGCTGCCGGTCCCGTGAGAATTCCTGTCATAGAAGTATTCTGTCCGCTGACTTCCTCCCGGGTATGCTCCGACAGCAGAATAGGGACCGATGTAAAAAGCGGACACCTCGTTGTACATCAGCGAGTCCACCGCCGCTATATCGGTTTCATAGGAGAACGTCTCGACGCTGCGGATCTGGCCGTCCGCGTCAAGGACTGTACGCGAATCGGGCAGTCCCCGGAGGTTGCGCCTGTCCACGGAAGGCTGGAGACCGATGTAGTGGGGACTCGAGCACGTCAGCTCGATACCCAGCGGATAGACGAGGCCGTCCTTCGACACCGGCCAGCCGTAACCGGGAGTGTCTTCATCCGACCGGAAGTGCGTCCGGGTACAAGAACCGTCGGGATAGACCTGTGTCACGTAGCGGTACCCGATGAAATGGTCCCGGGGACCGGCAAAATAGCCCTTGTTGGAATAGGAGACAGACTGGGCCTGCTTGCTATAGACATGGACGGTCTCCCCATCGTCTTCGGAGGTCCGGCCGGATAACGAAGCCGTATAGCGGAAAGCGTGACGGGGCATCTGACGAAGCATTCCAGAGGTGTATCCGTAGGAAGGATCGGAGTATTGGAAAGTGAACGTATCACTACGACCGTCTCCGGTCCGGTCGATGATACGGCATACACGGAGACCGCCGACGGTCATCGTATCCGGTGCACACGGGGCCATGGACCGGTCATCCTGAATACGGGAACTCACCGTGTTCGCCTCATACTCGATGGACGACGATCCTCCCGTCGGGTAGGTGATGGTTTTCAAGGCACCGGTCACGGAATAGTAAGGATCGGGATCTTTCTGGGACGTCGACATTTGCGCATAGAGGTCCTGGACAGGATTCCCTTGCGCATCCCGGGCCAGTTGCGTATGGACGTCCGTGTGGCCCTTACCATTCCAATACCCCCAGTGGTCATACCCCAGATGATCCTGCTTAGGGAGGATGAAATCAGGGTGATGGTACTCGAAAGAGAAGACTCCGGAACGGAGGGACGACACGGTGCGGAGAAACATCTTCGGAGTACCGGGCTGCGGTGCATAAGAGTGGGTCAGGGCAAGGCTGTCCACGAGGTCCCCGGCGCCATTGTGTACAGTTATGCTACGCAACCGCTGGGGAGAGTACCTAGGATCGAACCATAAAGAGTGCTGGCCACGCAGGTCGGATAGGATCTCGCTATCTCCGGCGTACTGCGAGTGGAAGCAACCGGACGCATCTTCATCGTACTGCTTCTGCTCATAGTCGAAGTCGATCCGACCACCGCCGGAAAAGACGACGCTCCCAATCGGAGAGGAGCAGGCGTTGCTTACGACAGGCTCCTCGTGCAAAGTACGGAAGTTGCCTTTGTCGAACCAGTCCGTCTGGACAAACAGTTCCCATTGCCGGAAGGGAGCGTAATTGAACTGCACCCAACGGCCGTTCGGAGCGTCGATCCGGCCCAGACGGAGTGCTGTGAAGGTCGTCGAAGTCACACCCATCGGAAGGGTGATGATCCCGGGCAGGCCAAGACCGTAGGTGAACCGGAGGTTCTCCTGACCCGCTGGACGCGAATGGGCCGTCTCTATCTCGGAACTGCCGAAAGTATATACATATCCTTGGGCGGTCGTAATCACGATGGTAGGCGTGACGTCCTCAGTGAGGGACAACACCTCGACGGAAAGTTCCCCGTGAGGGACATTGGAGTTGTACACCCGGACCGTACCGTCCTTGAGGATCATGAAGTCACCCCGGTAACCGCAGAAGTCGAAATGGTACAGATCGGGGGCCGAGTCGTACCAACGCTCCAGGTTCCCTCTCGCAAAGACAGGTGCGTCGTGGCTCGGGTCATAAGTATCCAGGAGATTGTCCATCTCGTGTTCGGTCGGATAGGTTAGAGGAGGATGTGACAGGCTTGCCTGGGCAAGGCTCATGATATGATCCGATGTGTAGAAGATGGCACTGTCACGGGCCTCTTTCCACCCTACCAGCCGACTCCCGGAATAACTCCCCTCGTCCGGAAGGCCGCGAATCTCACGGGTGATGACACCCCCGCAGTTCAGTGACCAACCGAGCCCAACGGTTCCGGAGTGCTGGGAAGGCTTGTATCCGTCATAGTTGTAATCCAGACTCACCGGAATCGTAAAATCCGGATCCGAATAGGTATAAACCGGTACGGAAAAGGTCATCGCTCCCGTATAAAGCGATGGAACGAGGGATCCGTAACGGGTCATCGTAAAAGTCTCCACCGAAGGCGTGATATTGCCGTAGGGACTCAGAGGTTCGAATGTCTGGGCGCCTAGCCCTGGTCCCAGAAGGACCAGAGCCAGGCATAAGAGGATATGCCGCGTATTCATCTCCGCCTTTGTTAAATGGAGAACTCGCCAACATAACGGGTACCACTGGACGTGGTAATCTGTAGGGTATAGGAGCCCGTATTTCCACTAATGGGGAGAAGAATCGCCCCGTCCTCCGTATCGAAAGTAGTGGAATAGTTGTCTCCCGCTGTGGATGTCAGAGAAACTGTGACCATTCCATAAGGAGCGGAAGAACCGAGAATGACATACCCATTCATCAACTCCGCGAAGAAGGGGTTGAACGCGGGCATGCGGGGAGCGTCCGGGATATCAGACGGATCTTGAATGATCAGAATCGGATGATTCTCGGACATCGGAAACTCTTCCGCATTAACGGAGCAGATGGTTCCCACCAGAAGGACTGGAAGTAGATAGACAAGCTTTTTCATTTGATAATAGTTTTTAGCAGTACAAAGATGCGGCGTTTTTCTCCCTGATCGAATGGATAACAGGTAACAATATTTTCGCAGCATCTGATTTAAAATCAATATATTAAATAATTACACGGGTTACATTTCATATTTTCTTTACGTTCATTGGACAAGAATCCGTATTTTTGTATCAACAGACTGCCTATGAAAAAGATTCCCGGACTCTTCATCCTCTTGTCCCTTCTCATCTGTTGTGATAACGAATCTCGCATGGTTCTGAATAGTGCGGAATCCATTATCTCTTCACATCCCGACAGCGCCCTTACGATGCTTCAAGGAATCGATCCGCGTCATTTGAAGTCAGATGGTACTAAAGCAAAGTATGCCTTGCTGGTAAGTGCTGCTTTGGACAAAAACTATATTGACGTAGATTCTGACTCCCTGATTTCAAAAGCAGTCACATTCTACACAAAACACGGGAAACGCAAGGACAGGATGCTTGCTTGGTATTACCAGGGAATCTGCCTGAAAAATGCTGGAAAACAAATCCCGTCCATGCTCGCTTTCGAAAAGGCAGAAAAGGACGCCGATGATCTGGATGAATGGCTGTACTTGGGGCTAATCCGGCGAAATAAGGCTGTTCTGTTTAATTTGAGTAATAATAGTTTCGCGGCGATAGACAACTGGAAAAAAGCTATCTCCTGTTTTGAAAAAGCCCATGCTGATACATATAAAGCCTATGCTCAGCTTTCCCTTGCTATCGACTATTCCAATGTGAAGGAATATGATTCGGCCGATAGTTTAATCCAATGCCTCAGAGAGACATATTCCCAGAATCCAACCCTAGTTACCCTTTGCAATCGGACGGCGGCAGAAATTCTTGTCAAGAAAGAAACGACACCGGAGAGAGCCTTGGAACTATTCCGGAAAGTTCCAAGGGAACGGTTCAGCATACTGGATTATGGTTATTATGCCCAAGCATTTGAAATGATCGGAGAGAAAGATTCCGCAGACTACTGGCTGAATGAAGGATACAAGCTGTCCAATGCGGAGGATGAGAAGGCGACACTCGACTATATGAGGGCCTATTTGGAAAGAAAAAGGGGGCATGAACGTGAAGCCTATTCCTTGATTAAACATGCGGCTGTAGTACAAGACTCAGTTACCCGTGAGCTATTATGCCAGTCAATCAGCGCCGCGCAACGAGACTACTATAAAAGCGAGTCACTTTTAAATGAGGAACAGCTAAAGGTCATGAGGCAAAAATGGGCATACGGGGTTATGTCCGCTGTGTTGCTGATTGCCTTATTGATGATAACGACCATAACTCTTACTCGTATTAAAGACCAGCAATTACAGGAACAGATGGCTCGACGGGCGCTCCAGGAGCTAGAAATAGTACGCATTAACCGAGACAATGCCCATCTGATCGGTTCCCTGTTCAATGAAAAAATCGGACACTTGGATACACTCTGCAAAGCCTTCTTCAAGTCGGAGGATGGTAAACAGAAAGACCGAATTTTCAGACAGATTAAAGAAGTGGCCGCCAACATCCGAATGGATGATGACCTCTTCCTGTCCCTTGAAAATGATCTGAATCGGTACTGTAATAACATCATGTCTAAACTGCGTAAGCAAGTTCCTAGTACGTTGTAACATTTAAAAGTTCAATATTGGATAGAGGTGCTTCAGTTTGATGCGGGCGTCGGCGGTCTTGAACTGCCAGTTGACACCCTTCTGGCCAGCGTTCCGTTCCGTATTCCAGGAAG
>Ga0256405_10008563_pt1 | contig 14569 bp, 15 predicted proteins | sample RumenRJG_02DNA_FD_189096 | JGI IMG/M metagenome (GOLD analysis project Ga0256405, IMG submission 189096) | Bovine rumen microbial communities from Lethbridge, Alberta, Canada - RJG_02 | ecosystem: Host-associated > Mammals > Digestive system > Stomach > Rumen | place: Canada: Alberta...
AGAACTGGAGCCTTTTTATTTTTGCTTTTTTTTCAGTCGTGAAATCCAGTGCGTAATCAAAATTGTTAAAACGGTAATTGATGCACTGCATGAAAAGAATGCTCCCAACATCAAAATGAGGCAAAGAGTTTTGCCTTGATTCGACATGAAAGCCCAAACGGTCAGCGTGCACAGCACAAAAGCCAGCGCAATTAAGATGAAGAGCCCGAAAACGAGCAGCGGAATATTTTTTTTCATATGATTTCCTCCTGTAAGACATTATATTATTCAGATGTGTTTCGGACAAGAACGGATAATGTTTCACGTGAAACATTCATTTGTTGTTCCACGTGGAACATTTGCATGAAAGCTGATTTTTCACTATAATTGATGCGGTAATCTTAACGAAGACCCCGATTGTGATCAGGGGAGGGACATCCGGTTCTTCAAGTTGCAAACCTGAGCTTTTTTGATAAAAATAATTGCATCCAGTCTAAAAACGATGAAAGGAAGAATTTGAATTGATTGATCTTAAGGAAATACTTGAGAAAATGAATCTGAACCAAAAAATCAATTATGACAAGGTCATGATGAAAATGGTTCAGAATTGGCAAACGGCTGGGATTCGGCCGAAGATTCTGCTCCATGCCTGCTGTGCTCCGTGCAGCACTACGACGTTGGAGCGCATGACTGAATTTGCTGAAGTAACCATCTACTATGCCAACTCTAACATTCATCCTCGTGCCGAATATCAACGAAGAGAATACGTCCAACAGAAATTTATTCACGATTTCAACGAAAAAACAGGCAATCACGTTCAATTTATTGCCGCACCATACCGGCCGCAGGAATACTTTGAAGCCGTAAGAGGTCTTGAAAAAGAACCTGAAGGCGGCAAAAGGTGTCGTGCCTGTTTTGACTATCGACTTGATACGGTTGCAAAAAAGGCCGTGGAACTTGGGTTTGACTACTTTGGCAGCACGCTGACGATCAGCCCGCACAAGAACTCTCAAGTAATCAATTCCGTTGGAATCGAGGTTCAGCAGTTTTACGACGTGCATTATCTGCCAAGCGATTTCAAGAAAGGAAACGGCTACCTTCGTTCCGTTGAAATGTGCAAGGAATATGACGTCTATCGTCAATGCTACTGCGGGTGCATGTTTGCTGCCAAGCAGCAAGGCGTTGACTTGTCGCAAATCAGACGCGAAGCCTTGGCATTTATGGAAGGAAAAGACGGTCAAAAAGAATTTCCGGAGATTCGCTTTTCGATTGACGGTATCGAAGTCTGATTCACATTTGAAAAGCAAAAAGAGTTTTGGAAAAAATTCAGTTTTTTCTTAATTTAAAGCGTGAGACTTTTTTACAAAATGCAGCGTCTGCTCAATTAGCGCAGCAAGCTCCTATTCAATTTACTGACAGTCTCTTTTCGGTTGTTTCCATTATAGATAAAGATTGTCACATATACGAAAAAACCCGGATGGTTTGCAATTGACTGCAAATCATCCGGGTTTTCAACTTGAGGCACATTTTTCGGCCTCTTTATCTTATGTTTGATATTCGTATTAGTATGAAAAATCGTCAAAATCAACAACTTTGGAACAACGACTGCGAAGCAACGTATAAAGACGCTTGTAGACAGGTTCAGAAACGTGATAGCTAGTATCATCGTTTTTTACTTCAGGAATAACTGGTACGTTTTTAAAGCTCATGCCAGAAATTTTGAGATCTTTTTTGACAATTTCGCCTTCGAGCAAGTTCAAACCAGCAACTGGAGCACGTTTAATTTTAACCATTGTTAGTAATTCTTCTTTCTGTAAAAATTACTAACATTTTATCACAATTTCAAGTAGTTGCAAGCAGAAAAAAGCATTTCTAATCTAGAAAGATATCTATATCAATAATGTAAGCGTGTACTTGATTGTAAAGAATGCATTTTAACTTATCATCAATTGACTAGACAATGATTAATGGCCGCATATTCTTCTCATTTTTAGTCATGACCGATGAGTTTTTGCGTTTGCGTTGCAAGATTGCGCCAAAAGAGGATGGCATTGTTTTCAAGGTCGCTTTCAAAATCATCGTACTCATCACGAGGTTTTAAAGTTCCGATAACGTCGCCGACAGGTCCGCAAACTTTAAGCAATTGGCCTGCTTCTTCCCAGCGTGCCGTCCAATACGGCCCTTCAAGCGCCGTATCCAGCATGTCTTGCACGCCGTCCCTGGTCATATCGTTGATGACGTCTTGTTTGGTGGTTTGTTCGTAGCCGTTTTGCTTCATCCAAGCGAGTTTTTCTTCGACCTGTTCCATGTTGTCAGGAATCATATGCAGCATATTATAAATTCCGCCTTTCTTAAAAAATATTTACCTATATTATAATCCATTGGTGTTGCTTTGAGTACACATGACTCTTAATTTAAGATATAATTATAAGTAGGTATCAATCGAAAGGGAGAATATCATGAGCGAACAGACGGAATTGTTGGAACGACCATATATCAACATCGTTAATGTTATTTGGAGTTTTGACCGGGAAACAAGTCAAGTCAACATGCTGCTCGTTAAGCGTGCAAATGAGCCCGAAAAAGGGGCATGGGCAATGCCCGAAACATATTTGAGAACGGAAGAAAGCGCGGATGCGGCAGCGCTTAGGCTGGTTCGCGAAAAAATCGGACTGAATCTGTCTGCGATCCATACCGAACAGTTGGCGACTTTCACGAATCCGATGCGTTCCGGCCGGGGGCGCGACCGAATCCTGTCTTTGGCGTACATGACGTTTCTTCCTGAAATGCCACCGCTCAAAGCCGGATACGGAGCAACCGATGCGCGCTGGTTTGCGTTCTCCGCAGAAGACGGTCACTATGTGGTGCGGAACGGAGCACTGCATTTTAAAGCAAGCGAAGCGACGAGTCAGGCGAAGTATTATGAAAATGCAGAGTACGATCCCAAAACGCACCTCGCATTTGATTACGACTGGATCTTCAAAGTGGCTTGCGAAAGAATTCGCAATAAGCTCAACTACCGACCAAACGTCTTGCTGGTTTTGGGATCGACGTTTACGATGCGCGAGGCTCGCTGCGTTTATGCACCGTTTTTGATGAAAAAAGTCGACGCAATCGACAATTCCAACTTCAGAAAAACGCATATGCATCTGTTAAAGGAAATCGGGACGGAAACCGTCCAAAAACGCCCAGGACGACCAGCCAAGATTTACGCTTTAAAATCAGTCGAAGATGATGAAAGTTGCAAAACAAAGTAAATTAGTGTAAGATAGGTTCAATATAAAAGTGGTATCTACTTTATTGGAGAATAAAGGTAGTTGCGACTTAAATAGGAGGAAATCTCATGGATGCAGACAATTGGGCATTAGTGACCGATTTGTACGAACTGACGATGGCAAACGGTTTTAAGGAGAAGTTAGGCGAAGAAGAAGGCGTTTTTGACATCTTCTTTCGCAAGATGCCCGACGATGGAAGTTTTGTAGTGTTGGCAGGGCTTGAGCAAGCAGTCGAGGAGCTCAAGAACTTCCACTTTGAAAAAGAAGACATCGAGTATTTGAAGGGGTTAAACCTTTTTTCAGATGATTTTATCGAATATTTGGCTGATTTCAAATTCAGTTGCCGCGTCTGGGCCGTTCCGGAAGGCACTCCGATTTTCCCGCGCGAACCCGTAATGACGATTCAAGGACCGCTGATTCAGGCACAGCTGTTTGAAACGCTTCTTTTGAGCATCATCAATCACGAAACGCTGATCGCAACAAAGGCGCGTCGAATCACGGCTGCAGCCAAAGGGCGCGGCGTCATGGAATTCGGTGCTCGTCGTGCTCAAGGGCCTTCAAGTGCTACTTACGGTGCAAGGGCAGCCGTAATCGGCGGTGCAAGTTCCACTTCCAACCTGCTTGCGGCCAAAAAATTCGGAATTCCGGCTGCAGGAACGATGGCGCACAGTTGGATCGAAGCTTTCGACAGCGAATACGACGCATTCAGAGCCTGGGCAGACATTTATCCTGACAACTGCTCGCTTTTGGCTGATACGTATGACGTGCTCGAATCAGGCGTTCCGAATGCCATTAAGATTTTCAACGAATTGAAGGCGGAAGGACACGGCAATTTCGGTATCCGGATTGATTCAGGCGACGTAACAAAACTTGCTGAAGCAGCCCGTGAAATGATGGACGAAGCAGGCTTCCCGAATGCCAAAATCACGATTTCAAATGCGCTTGACGAAAACATCATCCAGTCCCTGCTCGAACAAGGTGCTCCGATCGACAATTTCGGCGTCGGCGAAAAGATGATCACAAGCTCGTCTTCGCCTGTTTTGAGCGGTGTTTACAAGCTTTCTGCCGTTATCAAAGGCGACAAGCTCATTCCGAAGATCAAAGTTTCGGAAAGCAAGGGCAAGTTGACGCTTCCTGGCATCAAGCAGACATATCGCTTGATCGACAACAAATCAGGCAAAGCCTTTGCCGATATTATCACGCTTCGTGACGAGGATCTTCCGTCCGAACTCACGGCTTTCAAGGCTGATCCGTTGGCAACGAAACAAAAGGGTCATCTTGCAAACTTTACGGCGGTTCCTCTTCAAAAAGAAGCTATGGACGGGACTGAAGTCAAAATCGATCTTCCAAACGTCTTTGAGATCCAAAAGTTCAGCAAATCTCAGCTCGATTTGCTTCCGCATTCAACGAAGCGCCTGCTCAATGCGGATGAATATCCGGTGTTCATCACGCCAAAACTTTATGAAGTTCAGCAAGAACTCGTTTCAAAATTTGCAGATCAATAAATAGTGAGAATGCCGGAGAAAAAGTCCCGTTTCTTACTTGAATTAAATGAAATGCCGAACAGAGGCGGTCGAGTTGCGACTGACTTCGTTCGGCTTTTTAATTTTAAATGCATAAAAATTACTTTTTCAAGAAGCAGTACTGCTCAACTGATTTATCCAAGATTTCGCGCAAATTTACGGACAAACCGGCTTTTTCCAATGATTTGTCCGTAAAACCGGGGCTCAAACGTCTGGAATCTTACGGACAAGCGGCTATTTTTGACCATTTTGTCCATAATCGCCATTTTTTAAGCAGGCCATTTACAGACAGAGGCTCCATTTTTATCGATGTGTCCGTAAACGCAGAAAAATTGTGGAAAAATAAGCTTTGCCCTCCTGTCTGATGAATTAGGGGCAGAGCATTAAAAATGCACACTATTTTTCAATTTTGTGCTATAGTTAATCTTAGTATTACTTAGGGGGATAAATTATGAAGGACGAATTTCAAAAGGGATTGAAATATGGTATTGTTACGATTATTTCCATAATACTTGGAGTATTTGCAATTTATGTCAACAGGGTTCATGCAGATGAAAACTACACGATCTGCAATCCTGAAAACTATATGCAATATTCAAGTTTTGTTGGTGCAAATCAATATGCTTTCTTTGATGCGGACATCTTGAACGCAAAGGGGCCGACGAGAGTCGTTGCCGCAATCGGGCGCGATGGTGACCAGACGATCAGCGTTTGGGAGTTTATGCCAAACGGAGTAACGAATAATTTCAAACTTGCTCCGAACAGCAATAAAGCACTAAGGCACGTAGATCAAAGCAATCGTCCGTTTAAGTTGCACTACTACCATGACGGAGACAGCTTTGACGTGATGGTCGAAGGCGATACGAATGTTGTCTTGCAGCATTACAAAGATTCAGATTCGCAGATTATTTCCCGGGAAATATCCGAACCGACGCCGCGGTTGATCAACCAGACGATCAATTACCTTGATAGCAACGGCAAAAAGATTGCCCCGTCTATCGGACACAACGTCATGACCGGAATGATTTACCAAACCAAGCGTCGAGTTTTTCCTGGATATCTGTTGACGGAAACACCATCGAATGCAGATGATCGAATGAATGAAAGCAACGTTCCCGGAACGGTGCGGACAATCAAGTATCATGGCGGCATCGGTGCAACAATCAAATATACGCAAATGGACGATTCCGGTACGGCAATTGCCGACGTCTATTACGGCGGAGCAAAAATCGGCAACTCGATGATGCTTGAGCCGTTCGGCCACGGAACTGCCCATCTCAGTTTTGTGGGCGGGATGACGATTCCGCTTGAAAATTACTTCGGCAACCAGACTCGGACAATCAACTATGTTTATAAGCGTCTGGGATCGTGGAAGATTTCCGTTCCCGGAAAGCCGGAGCAAGACATTGCATACCAAAACGATCCGTCAGATTCGACCAAGATAGCCGCCCAGAATCAGATCGTTCCTTATATCGAAGGATATACTGTCGAATGCAGCAATGGCAGCCTTCAACAGGTCAGCGCAAACAAATGCGACGGCTACCGTTTGTCTTCGCCTGAAGATCCGTTCAAGGATGGCGTGGTCAGCTACGTGGCTGATAATTCTGCGGAAAGCAACGCCAACGGTGAAAATAAAAACCTGCAACAAGAAAAGGTTGCAGCCGGGTCAAATAACGATCGGAACGTGAGAAAATTTCAGGTGGATCGACAAAAAAATCAGCCGCGTCAGACAGAAGTTATCACTCCAGCTAAATTTGCCGTCAAGCAAAAAGCTGCTCAACCAAGTGAAAGCAAAAAGAATTTTGGACTTCTGCCGCAAACGGGCGATTTCAGTTCAAATTTGTGTTTCTTGGGTGCAGTTATTGTTGGGATTTTATCAATCTGCGGCTTGGTCATGCTTGATCGTCGTTTCAATTTAGATAACAAGCAAGAATAATTTTTAACAACGGAGGCTGAGAAAAAAGTCTCTTTTCTATCTTGGTTTAAACGAAAAGCCGAACAAAGTCAGTCGCAACTCGACTGCCTCTGTTCGGCTTTTTATTTAGTCCAAGCGGGGATTTCCCGGCATCTTGAACTTACACGTCATATGTTTTGGCCGCCTTTTCCAACAGGTTCTCCAACATCTTAGCTTCATTGTCAGTCAAGCCAGCAACGCTTTCATGGCTGATGTCTTCCATAATATGGTCGAGTACGGGAATAACGTCTCGACCTTTTTGTGTCAAAAACAGTTCGTTTTTACGCCGGTCGTTTTTTGCGACGTCTTTTCTCAGCCAACCGTCGGCCACAAGGTGATTGATATGTTTGGTAACGATGCTTTGCTCGCGCTGAATCGTCTGAATCAGGTAATTCTGGCTGATGCCAGGGTGTTCGTCGACAATAATCAGGTAAAAGAAATTCGCCTCGTGCAAGCCGTATTTGCTGCAGCGTCGGTTGATTTCGGTTCTGATCTTGCGGTTGAAGACGGAACACCATTTTTCAATGCTCGATCTCATAATTTGTTCCTTTTAAAATGCAGAGTTTAAGAATTCCTTCTGCTTGATCCTTGCCAGTAGCGGGCAAACGTTGCTAAAAGCAAAACCGCAAAGACAACGGTCAGCCACATGGCAGCGTGGAACCCGGTAATAAATGAAGCCGGAATTCCGGAAACAACGATCAGCAAGGTAATCGAAGTTGCTCCGAAAGCCTGTCTGATGGAGTTGTTCAAAGCAGTCGCATGACTGATTTCTGCTTGATCAAGTTCGATAAATGCTTCGGACATTGCAGGCGAAAAGACGAGCGCATTGCCGATCATGCGGACCATATAGGCGACGGTCACGATCCAAAGCGGGGTCGTCGGCTTGAGGGAAACCAACGGAATCGAAGCCAAAAGCATCAAAATACCGCCGGCCGTAATCAGATATTTTGGTCCGAAGCGATCGTACAAGCGTCCGACGATGGCGGCCGAGAGCGAATTGGCAATTGCCCCTGGCAGAAGAATCATCCCTGAAACGGTTGAGCTGACGTGCGAGGCATTTTGCGCAAAGATCGGCACCATTTGTTCAGTGCCAAGCAAAATCATGAAGGCAAAAATACCAACGAGCGTCATTCTGCGAAATGCAGGGTTGGCAACGATTCTGACGTTTAGCATCGGGTCTTTGAGTTTGAGCTGGCGCTTAATGAACAGTGTCAAAATGACAAGTCCGACAACGAGCATGACAAATCCCAGAGCAATGTCTGTTTGGAAAAACGTCAGGCTTGCAAGCGTCAAAGCTGCACCGATCAAGGACAGGAAGACGGAAAGAACGTCGATTTTGAGTTCGCGCGGTTCTTTGAAGTTTGGGAACGTTGCAAAACCGATCAGTAAAACCAGCAGCATCAGCGGCAGCACAAGAATGAATATGTAACGCCATCCGAGCGAGTTGACGATGATTCCTGAAAGCGTCGGCCCGATTGCCGGTCCGAAGGCGATAACAAGGCCTGACATGCCAAGAATCGTTCCGCGTTTTTCCATCGGATAGATTGAAATCATCGTCGTCATTTGAAATGACATCAAAATTCCGCCTGCGCATGCCTGAACGAGTCTCGCAAGCAACAGGAACCAAAAGTTATGCGCAACGCAGCCGATGAGTGTGCCGATGACAAACGTGCCGATCGTTCCCAAAAAGACGGAGCGATTGCGGAACTTTTCATACATATTGGATGAAAGGGGCGTTACGACTCCGATGATCAACGTGTAACCGGTGGTCAGCCATTGCGCAAGTGTCAGTGAAACGTGCATTTCCCTTTGGATGACAGGAAGAGCTGTGACCATCATCGTTTGGCTGGCTAGACTGATGAACGATGAAAGAAGCAGCAGCACGGTAATTGTCGTCCGAAGTTTCGGATTGATGGTTTTTGAAATATTTGCCATGTTTTCAATTCCTCTTTCTAAATTACATGCATCTGCATTTAATAATAAATGCATTTGCATTTAATTTCAAGCCTTCTTTATAAAATGCAGTGCGGCAACATTCGATATTTCATCAAATACATGAGGATAAAAAAACAAATTTGCTGAAAAACACGAATATTTTCAAAATGTTTTGCGAAATTATTAGTTATGCGCTATACTTTTATTAAAACTAACAGGTTTAATATAAAGAACGAGGTGCAAAAAAGATGAAAGCAATTTTGACCACTGTCGGTGAAGATCAAGTCGGAATTATCGCAGGCGTAAGTCAATATTTGGCAGAAAACAAGGTTAACATCCTGGATTTGTCACAAACGATCATGGATGGCTACTTTACAATGATGATGATGGTAGACGTGCCGGAAAACGAAAAAGAATTCGGCGTTTTGGCACAAGAATTGGCAGACCTTGGTCAAAAGCTTGGCGTTGAGATTCGCATTCGCAACGAAGAAATCTACCGTGCGATGCATCATCTTTAATGGGGGAAAATATGGAAAGCGAAAAGATTTTAGAAACGATTCACATGATTTCTGACGAGAATCTTGACGTGCGTACGATCACGATGGGAATCTCATTGCTTGACTGCATCGATTCGGACAGCGACAAAGCTTGCCAGAAGATTTACGACAAAATCACGACCAAGGCCAGGAATCTCGTCAAGGTCGGTGAACAGATTCAAGAAGAATACGGAATTCCGATCATCAACAAGCGCGTCACGGTAACGCCGATTTCTTTGATTGCCGCTGCTTCGCACGATCAGGATTACGTCAAATATGCCTTGACGCTTGACAAGGCAGCCCATACGCTCGGCATTGATTTCATCGGTGGATATTCTGCGCTTGTTCAAAAGGGATATCAAAGCGGCGACAAGACTCTGATCAAGTCGATTCCGGAAGCTTTGGCTCAAACCGATCTTGTTTGTGCTTCGGTCAACGTCGGTTCAACGAGAAGCGGCATCAACATGGATGCCGTTGCCGAAATGGGGCAGGCCGTCAAGAAAGCCTCAGAGCTTGATTTCATGACGAATGCCAAAATGGTTGTTTTCTGCAATGCCGTTGAAGACAACCCGTTCATGGCCGGCGGTTTTTGCGGCGTTTCCGAACCGGATACCGTCATCAACGTCGGTGTTTCCGGCCCCGGCGTCGTTAAGAAGGCGCTTGAAAAAGTCAAGGGTGCTTCCATGGACGTCGTTGCCGAAACGATCAAGCAAACAGCGTTCAAAGTTACGCGCATGGGTCAAATGGTTGGTGCCGTTGCTTCAGAACGTCTCGGCGTTCCGTTTGGCATCGTCGATTTGTCGCTTGCACCGACGCCTGCCGTTGGGGACTCCGTTGCGCAGGTTTTGGAAGAAATCGGTCTTGAACAAGTCGGCACTCACGGCACGACGGCAGCTCTTGCCATGCTCAACGATGCCGTTAAAAAGGGCGGCATCATGGCTTGCAGTCACGTCGGTGGTTTGTCAGGCGCATTCATCCCCGTTTCCGAAGATGCAGGGATGATCGATGCCGTCAATGCCGGCACGCTGACACTTTCCAAGCTTGAAGCAATGACGGCAGTCTGCTCGGTTGGGCTCGACATGATTGCCGTTCCTGGCGATACGCCTGCTGAAACGATCAGTGCCATGATTGCAGATGAAGCAGCAATCGGCATGATCAACAACAAGACGACGGCCGTTCGCGTCATTCCGGTTCCCGGCAAGAAGGTCGGCGAGACCGTGGAATTCGGCGGCCTCCTCGGCCATGCGCCGATCATGGGCGTCAATCCGGCAAGTTCTGCCGACATGATTCACCGCGGCGGTTTGATCCCGGCTCCGATTCACAGTTTTAAAAATTAACATTAAGTTGCTTGCGACATGCCATTTCGGCGTGTCGCTTTTTTTATAAAATGCAGAGCTTGCGGCTGCGGAATTTGTTCTTGCAGTGGCGGGCGGCCGCAATTGTTCCGTGAGAAATGCCTGAATTTTGTCTACCGCTGCTTTCAAAAAGGGCGCGCGCGACCATCGAAGTAGACAAAAACCGTGAGAAATGCCTGAATTTTGTCTACCGCTGCTTTCAAAAAGGGCGCGTGCGACCATCGAAGTAGACAAAAACCGTGAGAAATGCCTTGATTTTGTCTACCGCTGCCTTCAAAAAGGCCTCGCGCGACCATCGAAGTAGACAAAAATCGAGAGAAATGCCTTGATTTTGTCTACCACTGCCCCCAAAAAGGGCGTGCGCGATCCCCGAAGTAGACAAAAATGGAGAAAAAAGCCCGAATTTTGTCTACTGCTGCTTTCAAAAAGGGCGCGTGCGATCATCGAAGTAGACAAAAACCGTGAGGAATGCCTTGATTTTGTCTACCGCATCCTCCAAAACCGCGCGGACTCGTCAGCTGTCATATTGGGAAGTGCTGCCAAAATCAGCCTGCACGCGGCCCATCTTCACAGCGCCTTATCCAAATGCAGCATCGCATCACCGCTGCATCCAAAAGAACTGGATTTTACAAAAAAAGAACCGCCGAAAATCGGACGGTTCTTGAGATGTGCCGCATTTATCTTTTTCTCGGTTATTAGATCATAAACGAAACATTAACGTTTCAACATTGTGGCGGTCTCGAGCTTAACACTCGAATTTGCCGGTTGGAGAAGGTTTTGTGGATTGAGTAACTCTTTGATTTTTGAATCGGGAATGTTGATCTTTTCTTTGAGTAACACTTCAATCGACTCGCCTGTAGCAACCGCCTCCTGAGCAATTTTGGCCGCGGCACGGTAGCCAATTGTTGGAGACAGCGCGGTTGCAAGGCCTGCGGAGTGTGCAGCCATTTCAGCGCAGCGTTGCTCGTTGACTTTGAGATGATCGAGGCAGTTTTTCTTCAAAGTAAGGAGCGCGCCGCGAAGAAGGGATGCGTCTTCAAAAAGATCGTCAAACATTACGGGTTCAAAGGCATTCAGTTCAAGCTGCCCAGACGAACTTGCGAGTGCGATTGCAGCATCATTGCCCACTACTTGAAATGCAACTTGCGCACAAACTTCAGGAATGACTGGGTTGACTTTGCCGGGCATGATTGATGATCCGGCTTGAACTTTTGGCAGTTCCAGTTCATGGAGACCGGCTTGCGGACCGCTACCAAGGAGACGCAGGTCGTTTGTAATCTTGATCAGATCAGTGGCCAGATTCTTATATGCGCTTGACAATGCCACATAGCAATCCGTGTTTTGCACGGCATCCGACAAATCTTCAGCTTGAGTCAACGGCATTCCAGAGAGGCGACGCAATTCAGGAACCACGGCGTCACAGTATTCCTGAGTTGCGCAAATGCTGGTGCCGATCGCCGTTCCGCCAAGGGGCACTTCAAGCAAAGAAGCTGAGGCTGCTTCGATTCGCTTGTAGTCGCGCATGAGGACACGATAATACGCGTGAAACTCCTTGCCAAACGTTGTCGGGACTGCATCTTCAAGTTGGGTACGGCCCATTTTCAAGGAGAAGCGGTGTTCATGAGCCAGTTTAAGAAATGAGGATGCAGTCTTCTCAAGCTGATCCAAGAGATCGGTCGTATATTCCACCAGAGCCATGTGTCCGGCGGTCGGATAGACGTCGTTTGTCGATTGTGCCATGTTGACGTCATCGTTTGGATGAATCAGCTCATATGTACCTTTCTTTGCCCCGGCCATTTCCGCCGCGAGGTTGGCGATTACCTCGTTAGCGTTCATGTTGGTGCTCGTCCCGGCTCCCCCCTGAATAGCTGGAGTCCGCAATTCTGAAGCAAAACGATCAAAATCGTCCAAAACAGCTTCGCATGCGCCGACGATCATCCGGTGCTTATCGGCTGCCAACCTGCCCGTTTCGGCATTCGCATTTGCGCAAGCTTCCTTTACGAGAATCAAATTCTTTACAAGTCTTCCGTCGACCGGTCGACTCGTGACAGGGAAATTCTCGCGAGCACGCTCGGTGTGAATGCCATAATACGCAGCATCGTCAACAGCTTTGGTACCTAATGAGTCGCTTTCAATCCGCATTGTAAAAACCTACCTTTCAAAATCTGAATCAACTTACGTGTTATATAATATAACATTAACCGCCAAATTACGATACCTTAACCGTTTTTGCGTGGAAAACAATGTGTGCGGCGTTTTCAACTTAAGATTTTTAAGTCTGCAGGCTATGTCGCTTAAAAAATGCAGGGCGTTGATTCGCCGTTTGTTTTTGGAGCCTCAGGGTTCGAAACGCACGCTGCTGTTCTTTGCGCGGCCAGGATGAATCATTGTCCCGGTGCGTCGGTTTGCTCTTTGCTTCCTTGTTCAGACACCGCGGCCGTCTGCTCTGCATTTTGACAAAAAAAGAGCCGCAACCAGGGCTGCGACTCTCTATTCTTCATCTGCAGGCACGAGCGAACGCGGCTCCACGCTGGTCGAAAAAACGATTTGAGTTTGCGTTTCGCCGAATCTTTGCAAATCATTGATGAACTCGTCCAGATCCTTCGTCGTTTTAAAACGGCAGGTCAAAATCTGCGAATACTTGCCGGTCACGCAGTCGCACCCGACGACGTTCCTGCATCCTTTGACGTAAGGGTAAAATTCCTCTTTGTCTTTTGGTGCAAGGCACAAGCTGACGAATGCCTTGATAGGGTATCCCAGTTTTTCGCAATCGACTGCTGCGTGGAATCCCGTTATGTATCCGTGTTCCTTCAAGCGCGCGATTCTTGAGCTCACGGCCGGAGCTGAAATAAAGCATTGCTTGCTTAGTTCTTTTAGAGACATTCGCGCATCATGTTCCAGACATCCTAAGATGGTGCGGTCAATCTGATCCATATAAATCCCTCCATGTTATATAATATAACACCAAGTTGACGAGTTAAGCAATAAAAAAAGGCCAACTCCCCTGGCCTAATAACATCCTGTTTAATTTGTCGCGCTTTTGGCGAGCGCGTATTTTTTCACCTGTGCTTCAACCGCCTCAAGGTCAAGCGGTTTTTGGCCTGACTCAAGCGTTATGATCAAGTCGTTTCCCAAACCGTGCTTCAGATATTCGTTGTGCTTTCTGATGGCGTTGTTGACGTAATGCGAATCATCCATCATTCCGAAATGTTCATAATAAACCAAGCGGTTGTTTCTGACGTCATAGATCGTAAAATCAGGATAAACGATCGTCCCGTCGCCCATGTCGAGCCTCATTTCGTATCTGTATGGTACTCCGAGCATATACAGCAGGTCCGAAATCAGCTTCTCCGACTTTGAACGAACCGTGTCGCCCTTAAGAGTCTTGAACCCATTTTCGACAGGACGCATTTTTGCGTATCCCTTTGAAACCCATTCGTTGATCTTGTATTCCATCGATTTTGCGAGCGGTGCGGTGAAATTTTTGAATTCGTCCGGTAAATTTTCGTAAATCTCCAAATAGGAAGATTCGCTGTCTGTTTTCAAAAACCGATTGATCGCCTTAAGTCGCTGCTTGGCAAATTTCAGGCATGCGACGTCATGCATCTTCTGGGCCAATCCCTTGATCACGCTGATGTTGCTTTTGGGAAGGTAGGTCGTTTTCTTTCTTTCTGAATCATATCTCTTAAACCATGATTTTCCCTTGTATTTGACAACGTGAAGCGTTCCCTTCGGAGCCGTTTTGATTCTTTTTTCGAGCACGTCGATCTGTTGCAAAACTTTGTCGTGCTCGGCTAACAATAGTGCGTGCAGTGAGTCCATATGACCCCCCCTTATATTAAAATTGTTTTAATTATACTCTTATTCCAGGCTTATTCAACACTTAAAACACGATGTAATATTCTTTTGAACTACCCCAACTTAACCTGAAACTTCGTTTTTTAACGGTTTGAAGTTGGGGATTCTGGGAACACGGCAAACTTGCCAGTCTAGTTCTTCACTAAGTTGGTAG
>Ga0256405_10008566_pt1 | contig 14565 bp, 12 predicted proteins | sample RumenRJG_02DNA_FD_189096 | JGI IMG/M metagenome (GOLD analysis project Ga0256405, IMG submission 189096) | Bovine rumen microbial communities from Lethbridge, Alberta, Canada - RJG_02 | ecosystem: Host-associated > Mammals > Digestive system > Stomach > Rumen | place: Canada: Alberta...
GTATGTCCGCGGCTCGCTTTGCCACCAGGGTTGTGTGGGCGGTGGAATGGTCGGTGTAGCCCAGTGCGTCCAGAATGATGCAGGCCCGGTTATAGTATTCGAGAACTTCTTTGTTCTTGGTTAGATCTTCGTATTTCATCTGGTGTTCCTCCCGGGAATATCAGGTGTATTTTGGCAATTTCGGATGTCCGGCTTCTACAGTCTCTTCCTGGGCATGGGAAGTCTCAGGTTCATGTCCACGTTGAGGGCGGTCTTCACCAGCCACAGGAAAGCCACCAACACCAGAATGGGAATGATGCAGGTGGTGACTATGAGCACAGCGAAGGCTTCCATCATGTTATTCAGGATCTGCTGGAATTTCTCTGTGACGCCGTTAAGCTTTTCTTCGGCGGAGTTGAAAAGGTTCTGGAACCAGTTGTCGCTCTTTTCGGTGGCAGAGTCTCCCTCGTAGGTCTCGGCCTCCTCCTGTACTTCCTCAGAAGCGTCCTGAGCGGCCTGGATGGTCTGGTCGATGGCGGGACCGTAGTTGTCCCTTATGGTGCCGGAGACCCAGGCGCTGACAGGAACCAAGAGGGCCACGGCGATGCCGGTGGCAATGAGCTTGGTCCCGATCCTTCCCCAGTTGCCGTCGCGTCTGAAGAGGGCCAGAAGCTTGGAGATGCAGCCTGCGGGGATCAGCACTACGAAGGCTAGGGCGCCGAGGATGGTGAGCATGAATTTCTCCGCGTATATGGCGCAGAGAACTATGACAAAGTCGCCTGCCACGTCGGCCAGCTTCTCGGCGATGGGCGTGGCCACGTCTCCCGGGATCAGGGTGAGAAGAGCTGACGCCGCAGTGGCCGAAGCCATGAGCTGGGTCACGGTGTTGCGGCTCTCATCCAGCCTTTCGATGGTCGTCTTGTACATGTCCACCTTGGAGGCGGCCAGGAGCCCGAAGAGCACCGAGGCGATGAGAATGATCACCAGAAGGATCACGATGGTTTTTCTGCTGCTGTTTCCCTGACCGGAGTCGCCGGGAAGTGCTTTTGGGGTGTTGATGTTTTCGTCCATGTTTTGCTCCAATCTGCTAAAGCTTAATCTGAGCAATGGTTAACGGGCTTCCAGCCTGGGATCCTTTGGGGTACGTCCCACGAACCACATGGATACCAGGATCAGTGCCATTCCCACGAACCGGAGAGGGCTGTGGGGTTCATTGTATACAAGGATGCCGAAGATGGCCGCCGTGGCCACTTCTATTGAACTTAAGACGTTGACCTTGGCGGGATCCTGGACCAGTTTGATGCCGGTATAGTACAAAACATACCCGATGGCCCCTTCGATCAGTCCGTAGGGGATGCTGACCATCAGGACCTTTGGAGCCCAAATCTCAGGGCCTGCTGACCAGGGCTGAACTATGAACAGCAGGCAGGTGACTCCCACCAGGAAGGTGTAAAAGCAAATGGTTATGGGGTCTCTGCCGTCGGTAGCCACCTGGCTCACCATGATGTTCACTGCGAAGAAAAAGCTGCAGAGGAACCCGATGGCGATTCCGTAGGTCGGGAGTCCGCCCAGGGAGGCCTTGCCTCCGGTGACCGCCAGGAAGCAGCCCAGAAGATTCAGAACCAGGGCGATGGCTTTAAAGCGGTTGAAGGGAGTTCCGAGGAATATCCTTGCCAGGATGGTGCTGAACACCGGGGCGGTGTAAAGTATCACCACTGCGATCCCCATGCCCAGGCTTGCGATGGCCTCCACGTAGCAGTAGGCCATGATCACATCCCCCAAGATCCCCAGGAAGGCGCAGAGGGCGAAGCCCTTAAGGTCGATCTTGAACCCATCCTTCCCCCGGGTGACCAAAAGGTAGATCCCGATGGATATAATGGTGACCAGGAACCTTTGGAAGTTGATCTGGAATGAGGTGAGCCCCATGTTCCCCAGGGTGGTGGTGAAAAACCCGATGAGCCCCAGAAGGGCACCGTAGGTCAGTGTGCAGATGTAACCCTTCGTTACGTTGTTCATTCTATTCCATGGTGAAGCGCTTGGCCAGGTCGGCGTAACGCACGAAAAGGCCGAAGTTCACGTAGTAGTAGTTGAATTTATGCTCGTGACGGACTTCCACAAGCCCGGACTGTATCAGTTTCTTCATGTGCTGGGACACGGTGGCCTGGGCGTAGCCGAACTCCTCCACCAGGTCCTTGGTGCAGACTCCCCGAAGGTCCAGATTGGCCTTCATTATGTATTTGAGCATCTTCACCCGAAGCGGGTGGGCCAGTGAATCGGATACGTCCGCAATGAGGACGATCTCGTCTTCTTCAAAATCGTTTTTGTCTCTTCTTATTCTCATTTAACTAACCTTTCCTTTGGCGGCCGCAAGGCTGTGGACCGGGGTCCGGGCCTCAGACTGCCTATACTGGGATATTTTACCATAGAGACCGGGGAATGAACAGAGCGCAGTATTAAAATTTATTGAGGACGCATCCATGAAATATGTGGTGCAAAATATTTTGCACCGTGGTATAATCATGGAGACGGAGGACATATATTATGAACGCGGAAGAATACAAAGTCCTTGTGGACGAGCTCATAGAGCTCCTGGACGAAGGCGTATACATCGTGGACCGGGAGGGCGTGGGCATCCACTACAACAAGGCCATGGCCGGCACCGAAAAGGTCCATGTCAGGGACGTGCTTGGGAAGAAGTTCCACGAAGCTTTCCCGGATTTCGAACAGGGTGAGAGTACCATTTACCGGGCCCTCATCAGGGATCAGGCCACGAGGAACGCCCAGCAGACCTACAAGAACCTCTACGGCAAGGAGATAACCACCCAGAATACCACCATTCCTGTGGTCGTGGAGGGCCGGACGGTGGCAGCCGTGGAAGTTTCCAAGAATATTACTGACCTCAGGAGGGTCTCGGATTCCCTTTTGGAGATCCAGGAGGGAAAGATGGAACACGTGCCCATCAAGGGCCCTGAGATCATGAAATATACCTTCGGCGATATTTTCGGAGAGAATGAGAGGTTCCTGGAGGTGCTGAAGAGGGCCCGCAAGGCGGCCATAAACGACGCGTCGGTGTTCATCTACGGGGAGACCGGTACGGGCAAGGAGCTCATAGCCCAGAGCATACATAACGACGGGTCCCGGGCGGGGAAGCCCTTCCTGGCCCAGAACTGCGCGGCCATTCCGGAGAGCCTTCTGGAAGGCATACTTTTCGGAACCTCCAAGGGCGCTTTCACAGGAGCGGTGGACAGGGCAGGACTTTTCGAGCAGGCCAACGGCGGCACCATCCTGCTGGACGAGATATCCGCCATGCCCTACGACCTTCAGTCCAAGCTTTTGAGGGTCCTGCAGGAGTCCTACATCAGACGAGTGGGCGGATCCAGAGACATCCCCATCGACGTGAGGATCATCGCCACCGTAAACGAGACCCCCGCGGAACTGATATCCAAAGGCCTCCTCAGAAAGGACCTGTATTACAGGCTGAACGTCATCAACATTTCCATTCCTCCCCTTCGGGAGAGGGCGGACGACATAGAGCTTTTGTCCGAGAAATTCCTGGACAAGTACAACCGCCGCTACAACAAGCAGGTCTGGATGCTGTCGGACGCTGCGGCCAGGAAACTCAAGGCCTACGACTATCCCGGAAACGTCAGGGAGCTGGAGAACATCATCGAGCAGGCTGTGTCCATGGCGGACGATGAGCACGTGCTGACGGAGAGACATCTGTTCATGCCGGAATCCGGCGGGGCGTCTCCGGAAAACGTGATACCCTACGACAGGAACCTGCCACTGGACAAGTACTTGAGCTCTGTGGAGAAGCAGATCATAGCCGACGAGATGCTCAGGGCCAGGGGCAACATATCCAAGGCTGCGGAAGCCCTGTCCCTCAAGCGCCAGACCCTTCAGCACAAGCTCAAAAAGTATGATATAAGGTAGGGAAATGGCTGCAGTTTGGCGGCGGAGCAAAATATTTTGCACAGAAATCGCAAATTAATTTGCACGGTGCGGCCGAAGAACGGAGGGTGCATCGCGAACAATCAGATAAAATCCCGGATTTTGCCTAAAGAATTGGGTAAAAACCGGGATTTTTTGTGCCGAAAAGCCAAAAAACACGCCTTTATGTATACATTATTATTAACTGCCTGTGGCACAGAACTTGCGTCTTAATATAACGCAATAAAACCTGACACCATTCGGTGTTAAGTACATCGTTTTCAATAAAATTGAGGAGGAATATGTAATGGAAAACGTTAAAGTTATCCTTTGGGGATTAGGCGCTATGGGCGGCGGAATCGGCAAGATGCTTGCTAAGAAGCAGGGCGTAGACATCGTCGGAGCTATCGACATCGGAGCCAAGCTTGGCAAGAGCTTATGGGAAGTAGTTCCCGGGATCCAGAGAGGTGACAGAGAAGAAGTCATCGTCGGAACACCCGAGGAAGTCATCAAGCCGGGTTCAGCAGACGTCGTAGTAGTTTGCACCAACTCCTTCACAAGAGACGTTTATGACAAGCTGGTATTCGTCATGGAGAGAGGCATCAACGTCATCACTTCCGCAGAAGAGATGGCTTATCCTCAGGCACAGGAGCCTGAACTTGCCAAGAAGCTTGACGAGTGCGCAAAGAAGAACGGCGTTTCCGTTATGGGAACAGGCATCAACCCCGGTCTCATCATGGACCTTCTGGTCATCCTTTGGACCGCTGCTTGCGAGGAAGTCAACCACATCACATCAAGAAGAGTTAACTCCCTTTCACCCTTCGGACCCGCTGTTATGGAAGAGCAGGGAATCGGCATCACAGTAGACGAGTTCAACAAGAGAAAAGCAGACGGAACAATGGCCGGTCACGTTGGATTCGCAGAGTCCACAAAGATGATGTGCGACGCTCTTGGCTGGAAGTGGGATAAGTTCGGTCAGGACATGGAACCCATCGTAACAGACGTTGACAGAAAGTCCCCCTACGGATTTGCAGCTGCAGGTAACGTTGCAGGCGTTGCAATGAAGGGCTGGGTAGACATCGACGGAGTCAGAAAGATCGACATGGATCACCCGCAGCAGATCGAGCCTGAGCAGGTTGGAATCGACACAGGAGACTATGTCATCCTCGATTCAGTTCCTCCGGTAAATATGGCCAATAAGCCTGAGATCGAAGGCGGAATCGGAACAATGGCTATGATCATGAACTGCATTCCTCACCTTATCAATGCAGATCCCGGTCTCGTAACCATGATTGACATCCCCGTACCCCATGCAATCATGGGCGACTTCAGAAACTTCATCAAGGAAGACAAGAAGATCGTAAAATAAGAAATGTGAACTTAGGGCCGGCGTCCGGCGCGGGTGACCGTGCCGGAGCCCGCCTGCAATAACCCGATTTTTAGGAGAAATAATAATGGCTAAAAAAGGAGATTGGGTCCGCATCCACAACATCGTTCTCAGATCCGAGCAGCGTACAGGAAAGCTTCCTGACGACACAAGAGCTTCAGATCTTCAGATGTGGACCAAAGGTTTTTTACAGGAAGACTCCGCTGAGATCGGCGACGAAGTGACCGTTCTCACAGCAGCAGGACGTCTTGAGAAGGGCACCCTTTTCGAAGAGAGACCTCATTACACTCACAGCTATGGCGACTTCGTTCCCGAGATCATCGAGATCGACCGTCAGCTGAGAGAGATCCTTCACGGAGGTGACAAATAATGGCAGTGAATTTACCAAAAGATTATGATTCCGTGATGGCAAGAGGCAATGACATCATGAAGGAAGCCCTGGGCCTGGACTACACACCCTTCGAGTCCGGATCAGTTGCTTTCGATTATGAAGCTCTGATGAAGGCTACCAACTACACTCTGGACGAGATCAACAGGATCCAGTCCAGAACAGGGGTAGGCAACACACCCCTTCTCGAACTGAGAAACATCACAGCATTTGCAAGAAAGTATGCTAAGCCGGGTTACGGCGCCAGGATCTTCGTCAAGGACGAGGCTGCCAACGCTTCCGGCTCCTTCAAGGACAGACGTGCTGCCTGCGCTTGCGCTCACGCCAAGAAACTTGGCTACAAGGGCGTTGTAGCGGCTACCTCCGGAAACTACGGCGCTGCCGTTGCTTCCCAGGCTGCAATGCAGGGACTTGAGTGCATCATCGTTCAGGAGTGCTACGATTCCAAGGGAGTCGGCCAGCCTGAGATCGTTGAGAAGGCCAGAAAGTGCGAAGCCTTCGGAGCTGAAGTTATCCAGCTCACAGTAGGCCCCGAGCTTTTCTACACCACACTTTCCGTACTTGAAGACACAGGATTCTTCAATGCTTCCCTTTACTCACCCTACGGCATCTCCGGTATCGAGACTCTCGGATATGAGATCGCGATGCAGTGCAGAGAGATGCTGGGAAGAGATCCGGACCTGGTAGTATGCACCAACGCCGGCGGCGGAATGGTCACAGGTACAGCCAGAGGACTGCTTAAGGCAGGCTGCAAGGATACCAAGGTATACGCAGCATCCATCGACCTTACAGGACTTTCAATGGCATCCGACGTTGACTTCAACCGTAAGTCCTGCACCACAGGACACACCGGATTCGGCGTTCCCTATGCAACAGATCCCGACCACTCCGACGTTCCCCGTTCAGCAGCAAGACCTCTTCGCTACATGGACAAGTACGTCACAGTTACACAGGGCGAGTTCCTCTACATGACAGAGATGCTGGCCAACCTGGAAGGTCTTGAGAGAGGCCCTGCAGGCAACACAGCTCTTACAGCAGCCTTCTCCCTGGCTCAGGAGATGCCCGAGGACGCTATCCTCGTAGTTTCCGAGACAGAGTACACAGGAGCAGGCAAGCACATCCAGCCTCAGCTTGCATTCGCAAGAGAGAACGGTATCGACATTCACTTCGGCAATCCTCAGGAAGAGGACAAGCCGGGTGTCAACATCATACTTCCTAAGGATCCCAGCTACATCAAGCACAAAGTAGCTGACCTGGATCATTTCAGACGTTCCAGGATCAAGAAGGCAGTGCAGAAATCAGGAGTTGCTCTCGAGAACCTTACACCGGAAGACCTCCAGTATCTGGCAGACGAGACAAAGACCGACATCGCCTTCGTAAAGGAAACTCTTGGACTGTAATATGATGGACCACAGAGGACAGGGGGCGCAAAAAATCTTTTGCGCCGCCCGTCCCCGACTTATCAGTTTTCACCACACATTAAGGAGAAATTTAGGATGAAAAGAGAAGACGATTTTGAAGTAAGACATCAGCATCTGAAGGATCTTACGGATCAGGAACTCTATGACAGATTCTGGGACCTGATCAGACAGGTGGACGAGCCGCTTCTCAAGCTTGGCTACGAGAACACCACTCCTTCCGTTGAGCGTGCTGTCCTCATGAGGATGGGCGTATCTTCGCTGGACACCCAGAAGATCGTGAACCACTGCATGGATCACGGCCTCATGGGCAAGGGCGCAGGCCACTGCGTATACAAGTTATCGAAGTTAGAGAACATTTCGATCCGTGACGCTTCCATCAAGCTCGCTGAGGGCGAGGGATGGGACAAGGTCGTGGCAGCTTTCAAGGGAGGTAAGTAAGATGCAAGTATTGAAACCCAACGAGAAACTTGACGTCGTAGAGCTCCTCAAAGACCTTGACAAATATGAGCCCAGACGCCGCGGCTGGACATGGAGAGAGAAAGACCCCAACCAGCACAGATATCAGTTTGACTATCATGAACTTTCCAAGGACCTGAAGAACTCCGTTCCTCTTCCTCCGGCTAAGTTCCTTGATAATATCGACCCGCAGCCGATGCCGGTAATCACTACCGAGATCGCATCCGGCAGATTCGAGGACGACGTTCGTCGTATGAGAATGGCCGCATGGCACGGCGCAGACCACCTGATGGTAATCAGACACATGGGACAGTCCCACATCGACGGCCTCATGGAAGGTACTCCTCAGGGAATCGGCGGTGTACCCGTTACCCGTAAGCAGGTAAGGGCACAGAGAAAAGCCATCGACATGATCGAAGACGAAGTAGGCCGTCCCATCAACTATCACTCCTACATTTCCGGAGTTGCAGGACCTGACATCGCCGTTATGTTCGCAGAAGAGGGCATGAACGGTGCTCACCAGGATCCCCAGTACAACGTTCTTTACAGAGACGTCAACATGGTAAGATCCTTCGTAGACGCCTGCGAATCCAAGAAGATCATGGCATGGGCAAACATGCTCCAGATCGACGGAGCTCACAACGCTAACGCTACAGCTCGTGACGCATGGAAGGTAATGCCCGAGCTCATCGTGCAGCATGCCATCAACTCATACTTCTCCGAGAGGATCGGCCTTCCGCCTGATCTCATCTCACTGTCAACGGTACCGCCTTCGGCAACACCGGCACCCTGCATGTACCTCGACCTGCCCTACGCAGTAGCTCTTCGTGACTTCTGCGGCAGATACAAGATGAGAGCACAGCAGAACACCAAGTATGTACAGAGCTCCACAACAGAGGCTACAGTAACTCACGTAATGAACATGTTCATTTCCAAGCTGACCTCTGTAGACATCCAGTCCACCATCACTCCCGACGAAGGACGTAACGTTCCTTGGCACATCTTCAACATCGAAGCTACAGATACAGCCAAGCAGACGCTGATCGGCCTCGACGGAATCATGGACATGATAGAGCTCAAGAAGGATGGACCTCTTAGAGAAAAGGCCAGAGAGCTCAAGGAAAGAGCAGTCCTCTATGTAGAAGAGATCCTTGAAGTCGGCGGATACTTCAACGCCGTTCAGGAAGGCTTCTTCGTAGACTCCGGCGAATATCCCGAGAGAAACGGCGACGGTATCGCCCGTAAGATCGACGGAGGATTCGGCGCAGGCTTCATCTTCAAGAGAGACGAAGACTACATGGCTCCCGTCACCGCTCACTATGGATACAACAACGTTGAGCAGTACGGCGGAGATCCCGAGAACCCGTCAGCCCTTATCGGCGGCTGCACCTTCGAGGATCACTCCAAGATCGTCTACATCGACGAGCTTGACCCCGAGGATTGCGTAGATAAGAGACTTGAAGCTGTCGCAAAATACAGGACAGGCAAGTGGATCACTCCCGAAGTTGAGTGGTGTGGAGACCGTACCATCATGCTGGTATTCTGCCTGCCCTGCGAGAAGCGTGTTGCTGAAGCAGCAGGAACAGAGCTTGCCAAGAAGCTTGGCCTGGTGAACCCGGAAGTTATTTCCGCCGAAGTTCTCCAGCCGGCAGAGGGAACAAGAATCGAGATCAAGGGCAAGGTCGACTTCGATATCGACCTCACCACCCTGGAGATCCCGCCTGAGCCCTATGTAATGAGCGACGCTGAACTCTATGAAGAGTTCGAGGGACATGAACACATGAAGGTCGTCTGCGGTACAGTAGGTGATGACGAGCACTCCGTAGGAATGCGTGAGATCATCAACATCAAGCACGGCGGCATTGAGAAGTGGGGCATCGAGTGCATATACCTTGGAACATCCGTCCCGGTGGAAAAGATCGTAGACGCCTGCATCGAGGAGAACGCACAGGCCATCCTGGCTTCCACCATCATTTCCCACGACAACGTCCACTACAAGAACATGAAGAGGATCAACGATCTGGCCGTAGAAAAAGGTATCAGAGACAAGATCATCATCTGCGCAGGCGGAACTCAGGTTATTCCTGAAGAGGCTGTGAAGACAGGTATCGACATGGGATTCGGACGTAACTCTCACGGAATCGACGTAGCTACCTTCCTGGCTCAGGAGAGACAGAGAAGAAGAGGAGAAATTCCTCACGGATTCAGACCCGAAGACCTGAAACAAGACTAAATACCAAGGGAACGATGTATCGCTAAGGCCGCTCCCGCTACTTGGGAGCCCAACAGCGGTTCTAAGCTCAGCCAAGGGCGTTGGCCCTTGGCTGTGGCTAAGAACCGGTATCCCAAAGTGCCTTTCGCGATACATGTTCCCTTACTTTTTATCTTCTTTCAATTCGTATCATGTACACAAGGAAAAAAGTATGAAAGTAGATGTTTTGGTAGCCGAGATCGGCTCGACGACAACAGTAGTAAATGCATTCATCGGACTTGACACTGAGAAGCCCGTGTTTTGGGCCCAGGGTCAGGCGCCGACCTCCGTCCTCCAGGGGGACGTGAGAGTGGGCCTTCAGGGAGCCATAGACGACCTGAAGCAAAAGATGGGAATAGACACCCTGGAATATGATGAGATGCTGGCCACTTCATCCGCAGCCGGCGGACTGAAGATGACCGTACACGGCCTGGTATACGACATGACGGCCAAGGCGGCCCGTGAGGCTGCTCTGGGCGCAGGCGGCATCATCCATGATATTACAGTAGGAAGATTAAGACGCACTGACCTCCAGAAGATCAAAGAGATCAAGCCCAACCTGATCCTGATCGCAGGAGGCGTGGATTACGGAGAAAGAGACACGGCCATATACAACGCTGAGATGATACGCTCCATGGGGCTTCACATCCCCGTCGTATATGCCGGAAACATAGAGAATCAGGAGGAGATGAAGCTGATCTTCGATGAGGAGAGCGGCCAGGAACTCTACCTGGTGGACAACGTGTACCCCAAGATCGACCAGCTCAACGTAGAGCCCTGCCGTAAGGTAATACAGGCGGCCTTCGAGGACAACATCACCAAAGCGCCCGGGATGGAGCACGTGAGAGACATGGTCAACGGACCCATCATCCCCACACCGGGAGCGGTAATGGAGTGCACGAAGCTTTTGTATGACTGCCTGGGAGAGGTGATGACCATCGACGTAGGCGGAGCTACCACCGACGTTCATTCGGTATCGGAAGATTCCGATGCAGTGGCCAGAGTTCTGGTGGCTCCGGAGCCCAAGGCCAAGAGAACGGTGGAGGGAGACCTGGGACTTTACGTGAACCGTTACAAGGTCATCGAGTCCATCGGTGAGGAAAAGCTCAGGAAAGAATGCGAAGAGAAGCTGATGATCGACCTGGACAAGACTCTGGAGACCTACGTGGCCATACCCAAGAATGAGGATGAGTTCAAGCTTGTTGAGAGGCTTTGCAAGGAAGCCACCCTCCGTGCGGTGGAGAGACACGCGGGATCCATCCGCTACGTCTACGGCCCGTCGGGCAGGTCCACCGTGGCCGAAGGCAAGGACCTTACCCAGATCAAGTACATCGTGGGAACGGGCGGAGCTCTCACAAGGCTTCCTCACGGTAAGGATATCATGGCTCTGATCCCAGGGGACAACGAGACGGGCATGAAGCTTTATCCCTCCGATGCGGTGAAGATCCTGCAGGACAATGATTACATCATGGCATCTCTGGGGGTTCTTTCCAAGACTCACAGAGAAGGGGCCATCAAGCTTCTGGGACAGTCTCTGGGCATGGAGCTTCATGAGAGGGTCGACAAGGACAAGAAGGATTCTCTCATAAGGGAGCTTCAGGCTATGGCGAAGGCTTCGGACGCCAAACAGGAGGAGCTCATGCATCACATCGAGGAGATGGAGGCCATGGGTTACGATATGACGGAGTACCGCGCGTCTCTTAAGGAAAAGATCGGCGGCGCATCCAGGGAAGAGTATGAGGCGGCTAAGCGTGAGACGCTCATGAATGACCGTTCCATGGTAAGGGCTCACGATTATGTGTCCAACGAAGGGGAAACTGAGGCTGCCAGCGAGGCTTATTCCAAGGCCATCGAGTCCAGCGGCGCGGATGATCCCTGTGACGAGGCTCGCCCGGACTGCAACAGGCAGTGCAAAACATGTTTCAGGAAGCACTGTAAGTGGAGAAATACGGATTATTAAGAAACGATTCGTTCAGCGGGGCGCTCTCGCTCAGTCCTCGCGCAGCGGTGCTAAGCTCCGCCTGCGCTTTTGCGAAAAATTATTCCGGATCGCACCGCGATCCCAGCGGAACAAAACCGGCAGCCCCATCGACAACCGAGGTTGCCTCTGTGCCTGCCGCATTTGCACCGCTGCTGCCTCTGGCAGCCGGAATAATTTTTCGGCTTGTCGGTCGCTAAGCACCGGCGCTGCGGAAGCCCGCTGAAAGAATGTTTCTTAAGCGCGATGATTTATTATAGGAGGGACTTATCATGTATCCAAGGCTTGTTATAGATCTTAAAAAACTGGATCAGAATCTTAAGGCTGTGGCCGGTATCACCAAGAGGGCCGGATGCTCTCTGGCCATCGTTACTAAATGTCTTTGTGCGGATCCGGAAATGGTGAAGGTCATTGCGGCTGATCCGCAGGTGGATCTGATCGCAGATTCCAGGGTGAAGAACATTAAATCTTTTGCGGATATCGCTCACGAGAACGGCAAGAGGACCATGCTCCTCAGGATCCCGATGCACTGCGAGATCGAGGACGTGGTGAAGTACGTGGATCTGAGCCAGAACTCGGAGCTGTCCACCATCAGGCTCCTCAATGAAGAGGCCGGTCGCCAGGGCAAGGTCCATGGCATCCTCCTCATGATCGACATGGGCGACCTGAGAGAGGGCATGTTCTTCCAGTATGAGGACAAAATATTCGAGGCTGTGGAAGAGATCCTTCAGATGCCGAACATCAAGCTCTGTGGACTGGGTGTGAACCTGACCTGCTACGGAGCGATCATTCCCAAGGCTGACAATCTGGGCGGGCTGGTCAATATCGCCCGCAAGATCGAGGACCGCTTCGGCATCAAGCTGGAGACCATCTCCGGCGGCAACTCCTCATCCATATACCTTGCTCTCAACAGGGAACTTCCTGAGTCCGAGATGATCGTCCGCCAGGGCGGACTGCTTCCCGGAGAGACCATGGATACCTACAGGCTACCTGAAGGCGTGAACAACCTGAGGCTGGGTGAATCCTTCCTCATGGGAAACGATACGGCTTATCTCACCAAGCTTCCCGGAACCACTGACGATGCGCTGATTCTGGAGGCACAGATCGTGGAGCTCAAGGAGAAACCATCCATCCCCATCGGCGAGGTGGGCGTGGACGCTTTCGGCGAAGTTCCTGAATACGAAGATCGCGGAGTCATCAAGAGAGCCATCGTGGGAATCGGCAAGCAGGACACGGATATCGGCGGTATGATCCCCCTGGATCCAAAGGTCGACATCCTTGGAGCATCCTCCGATCACATGATCCTGGACGTGACCAAGTCTGACAAGGAATACAAGGTGGGCGACGTGGTCTCCTTCAAACTGGAGTACGGCGCGGCCCTTCACACTGCCACATCACCGTACGTGGAGAGAGCATATATAAGATAGTAGTTTTGCATGGCCGGGGGACATCCTCGGCCTTGTATGTTTTGCGGGAGGTACACCATGCACGAAATTACCGAAAGACACGCCCTTTTGGATGAGCAGGGCAGGCTCACCGAGCCCGGCTACGCCAGAAGCCTCATTTTAAACTATGATCGTAGCGCCATCAAAGCCCCCAAGCTTCGCATCAAGGAGTGGGACTACTACCTGGTGACAGCGCCGGGCCTTGCGGTGGCTCTCACCATCGATGACAATTCCTACATGGGGCTGGACAGCGTATCGCTTCTGATCCTGGATCCGGAGAAACCCTGGCAGATCACCACATCTCTCATGCAGTTCATGACGGGCGGCCGCAAAAAACTTCCGCCCACATCTGACACGGGAGACGTCCACACCAAGGGCAAAACACACGAGATCAGCTTCCTCAGGGTGGGCGACAAAAGGATCCTGGAGTTCAGGATGGACAAGTTTTGGCAGGGTAAGCCGATCCGTGGGGAGTTCACCTTGCTGGATCCCGTGGATGATCCGGACGACAGCATGGTCATCGCAACACCTTTTCCCGGGAACGAGAAGGCTTTCTACTATAACCAGAAAAAGATCGCCATGCCGGCTTCCGGCTGGGTGGAGTACGGGGGAACCCGCTACGAATTCAAAGAGGGCGAGAGCTTCGGCCTTCTTGACTGGGGCAGAGGAGTCTGGACCTACAAGAATACCTGGTACTGGGGCGCAGCCCAGGGCAAGCTCCCTGACGGCAGACGCTTCGGCTGGAACATCGGCTACGGCTTCGGAGACACTTCCGCCGCCAGCGAGAACATGGTTTTCGTGGACGGCGTTGCTCACAAACTGGGACGGCTGGTCTTCGACATCCCGGATAAGAATGGCACCTATACCACCCGTGGCGGTTGCTGCATGCCTTCCGGTAAGACCATGGAGACGGCGGAGAGAGTGGACGACTTCATGAGCCCCTGGATAATAACCTCCGATGACGGACGCTTCGAGATGTCCTTCAAGCCAATCATCGACAGGGCGGCCAAGACGGACTTCAAGGTGCTGTGCTCTGACCAGCATCAGGTCTTCGGACTTTTTACCGGCACAGTGGTGCTGGACGACGGCAGCAAGGTGGAGGTCGAGGACTTCCCGGGATTCGCGGAGAAGGTGTTCAACAAGTGGTAAGAATAAAGATGTAATTTATTCAACTAGGATCAAGGTAAAGGGACTTTAGTAATAATTCTATAAAATTATTAGATTGAAATTTTAATTTCTGCTAGGAGTCTTTAAAACAGAATTTAGTCTTGCAAAGAAGTTAGTGTTAGAATAGAGGTGTATCCTCCTGGGAAAAGAGGAGAATATGCCG